>JAEIGA010000270.1_pt1 | contig 74373 bp, 54 predicted proteins | sample 9270691 | NCBI WGS metagenome assembly JAEIGA01 (sample SAMN17057246, study PRJNA624740) | gut metagenome | biome: biome; isolation source: fecal sample | host: Bos grunniens | place: China: Xizang | collected 2019 | reverse complement strand
AGTTCGTCCAGCAGCACCAGTGTATCAAAGCTGGTCTTATCCACCACTTCCACAATGTTCTTCATATGAGAAGAGAAGGTGGATAAGCTTTGCTCGATGCTTTGCTCGTCGCCAATGTCCGCAAAGACTTCTGTAAATATGGACAGTTCTGAACGGTCTAATGCGGGGATATGAAGACCCGCTTGTCCCATCAATGTAAATAAGCCCACGGTTTTTAAGGAGACGGTCTTACCGCCGGTGTTGGGACCGGTGACAATCAACAGATCGAAATCCTTGCCCAAGTGCAAATCGATGGGAACGACCTTCTTCTTATCCAGCAAGGGGTGTCTGCCCTTGCGGATGTGGATATAGTGGTCTTGGTTAAACAAGGGCCTGGTGGCATTCATTTCCAGTGCCAGTTTGGCCTTTGCAAAAACAAAGTCTAAATAAGTCATCACTTCCTGGTTGCGCAAAAGTTCTTCGGTGTGAACCCCGGTCATGGCGCTTAAGGTGGCGAGGATTTCCTGAATCTCGTCTTTTTCCTGTATTTCCAGTTCTCTTAGTTTATTGTTCAGTTCCACCACTGCTGCCGGTTCTATGAAATAAGTGGAGCCGGTGGAGGACTGGTCGTGAATCATCCCGTTCACTTGCCCCTTGTACTCTGCCTTGATGGGGATGCAATAACGGTTGTTACGCAAGGTAATCACGGCATCCTGCAGGTAGGTGCGGTAGGAGCCGTTCAACAGGGAATTCAGCTGGCTATGGATTTTGTCCCCGGTTTGTGCTATGGTTGCACGGATTTTCTTCAGTGTGGGACTGGAGTCATCTGCGATTTCGTCCTCGGATAAAATACAGCGACGAATCTCATTTGCCACCTGGGTCAATGGCGTCAAAGTCTCAAAAAAGGCCTCCAAGCTGTCGATGGGCGCGTCTTCCCGTTCCTTTTTGCCATAGGATTTTACCCGGCTCACATTGTCCAACATCCCGGCGATGTGCAAAAGTTCTAAGGGAGAAAGGGTGCTACCGATTTCCAGTGCCCGAAGAGAAACTCCCATGTCCCTGTTGTTGCCGAAGGAAGTGCTACCCTTTGCAAACAGTCGTTGCAGGGCATCTGCAGTCTGTACCTGATTTTGGTTGATATCCTCTAAATCAGTAGAGGGAATCAGCCGACGACACTGCTCCTTGCCGGGGGCGGAATCTGCTTTTCCACCAGCATATCTATGATTTTATTGTACTCTAATGTTTTTAATACTTTTTGATTCACCACGAACTCCTATACTGCCTGAAAGTTTCTTTTCACAAGTATATCACGGATTGGGAAAAAACGCCATCGGGCTTCACTATTTTATTGACTTTTTTACTCCAACTATGAATAATGGAAGTAGGAGGAATGGGACAATGGCCGATTTAGATTACAGACAGCCGAATGAATATATGAAAGAGACCATCAAGGTGAAGCCGGTGAACAAAAGAAAACTTTTGCGCCGTTCCGTTATCACTGCTGCGATGGCGCTCCTTTTTGGCTTAATCGCCTGCGTTACCTTTTTGGTGTTAGAGCCGGTCATCAGTAACTGGCTATATCCGGAAGAGCCCCCTGCGGTGGTAACTTTTCCTGAGGATGAGGAGGAGATGGCGCCGGAGGAGATGTTGGCGGAAAATATACAGGAGTCCTCGTCTGAAATAGGAACGGAGCCTTTGGTGGATGGCAACCTGTCCCATTTGGATTGGTCCGACTATCGTGATATGTCTGTTTCTCTTGGAAAATATGTGGAAATTATGAGCAGAAGCATGGTGACGGTGACTTCCGTTACCTACAATGTGAATCTGTTCCAAGATATTCAGACCAATCAGAATCAAAGCAGTGGCGCAGTAATCACGGAAAACGGCGAGGAACTCTTGATTTTAGCAAATTATGAGCAGATCAAGGATGCTGAGCAAATCATGGTTACCTTCCACAATTATTTGGAGACAGAAGCGGTGCTTCGGCAGTATGACAGTGCTACCAATTTGGCAATCCTTGCCGTGAATTTGAAGGCCCTTTCCGAAGAGACAGTGGAAGGATTATCCTTCCTCAGTCTAGGTAATTCCGCGCGGGAGAATTTGGCGGGAACCCCTGTGGTGGCAATTGGGAACCCGATGGGCACGGGAGAGTCTCTGGGATATGGTTTTATTACCAATACAGGAACGCCACTGAAACTAATTGACAGAAATTACCGGCTCCTGCTCACAGACATACAGGGTAGTCCTACGGGAAGTGGAGTATTGCTTGACTTGGAAGGTAAGGTCATCGGTATCATCACCAATCAGCACAAGATTCCTCATATGGAAAATATGGTTACGGCCATTGGTATCACAGAGATTAAGGATGTAATAGAGAAAATGTCCAATGGGAAAAAGGTGCCGTATATGGGAATCGGAGGTGTAGATATCCCCAGAGAAAGCCAGCAAAACCTTGGGCTTCCGGAGGGTATGTATGTAACGGATATTGCTATGAATTCTCCGGCCATGAATGCCGGCGTCAGCCAGGGAGATGTGATTGTGAGAATCAATGCCAACGCCGTGCGGGATGTGGAAGACTTTAATGAGGTTTTAATGAACTTATCTCCGGGAATGAAGATTGAGATGGCGGTGAGACGCCAGTCTCAAGGAGAGTATAAGATTAAAACCTTTGAAATTGTGTTAGGGGAAGCAAATTAGAGAGGAAAGTAAAGAAATGAAGTACATTAAGGATTTAAGAGAAGGCGATCGTTTATTTGATATTTACCTGTGCAAATTCAGACAGGAAGCGGTAACCAAAAATGGCAAGCCCTATGTAAATTTGATATTGCAGGATAAGACGGGCACCATTGATGCCAAGATTTGGGAGCCTAACAATCCGGGAATTGAAGATTTTGATACATTGGATTACATAGAGGTATACGGAGATGTGACCAGTTTTCAGGGAGCATCACAAGTCAGTGTAAAGAGGATCCGTTGTTGCCGTGAGGGTGAATATAATCCCGCGGACTATTTACCGGTAAGTTCTAAGAATATCGATGATATGTATAGCCAGTTGACGGCGCTGATTCAGAGCATTCAAAATCCCTATTTGAAACAGCTGCTCATGGCATTGTTCGTAAAGGACGAAGCCTTTGTCAAGGCATTCCGCAATTCTTCTGCGGCAAAATGTGTGCACCATGGATTTGTTGGTGGCTTGTTGGAGCATACCTTAGGCGTTGCAAAACTTTGTGACTTTTATAGTCAGGCATATCCTGTATTGAATAGAGATTTATTGTTGACAGCGGCTCTTTGCCACGATATCGGTAAGACAAAGGAGATTTCTCCTTTCCCGGAGAATGATTATACAGATGACGGACAGTTCTTGGGTCATATCGTGATGGGCGCCCAGATGGTGGCAGAGAAGGCCGCACAGATTGAGGGCTTCCCCCATGCTGTTTTGACACAGTTGCAACACTGTATTTTGGCCCATCATGGAAAATACGAGTACGGATCACCTAAAGTGCCGGCAATTATCGAAGCACTGGCTTTGAATTATGCGGATGATACAGATGCAAAGATTGAAACCTTCAAAGAACTATTGGAAAACAACAGTGAAGAGAAGGGCTGGCTTGGTTACAACAGATTGTTGGAATCCAACATCAAGGCCACACAGATATAAAAATTTGCACAAAGAAATCTATGTGATAGAACGGGAAGAAGCATGAAGAACGCTACATTGTTCAAAAAAAATGACATTGTGACAGTGACAATTGAAGACATCGGAAGCGATGGCGAAGGTATCGGCAAAGTAGATGGCTTTGCGCTTTTTGTAAAAGATGCAGTGGTGGGTGATGTGGTGGAAGCCCGCATCGTGAAACCCCAGAAAAACTTTGCTTATGCGAGATTAGAGAAGGTGCTCACGCCTTCTCCTTTTCGTGTGGAGCCCAAATGTGCATTTCACAGACAATGTGGTGGTTGTCAGTTGCAGACGCTTAGTTATGAGAAGCAACTGGAATTTAAGCAAAACAAAATTCGCAATAATCTAATTCGCATCGGAGGATTCGACGCGGCCGAGGTAGATGCCAAAATGGAGCCTATTGTGGGAATGGAAGAGCCTTTTTGTTACAGAAACAAGGCACTATATCCTATGGGAGCGGACAAAGAAGGTACTCCTATTGCGGGCTTCTATGCCGGCAGAACCCATAGCATCATCGCCAATACCAAATGCCATTTAGGGGTGAGCGAAAATGAGACTGTTTTAGTTGCGGTTTTAGATTACATGAAAGAAAACCGCGTGACGTCGTATGAAGAAGCCACTCATCAGGGATTGGTGAGACATGTGCTGATTAGAAAAGGTTTTACTAGCGGAGAGTTGATGGTGTGCCTGGTGGTGAATGGAGAAAAACTGCCTGCAGAAGAGAAACTGGTGGAGCGGTTAATAGGTATTGCGGGTATGACCAGCATTTCCCTCAATGTGAACAAGGAAAAAACCAATGTAATCATGGGTAAAAAAGTGCGTACTCTTTGGGGAAAAGATACCATCACGGACAGCATTCATGTGAGAGATATGTCCAAAGAGGGATTCCCTCGGACGGGAAGATCATTGCAGTTTCATATTTCGCCCCTGTCTTTTTATCAGGTCAATCCCGAACAGACAGAAAAATTGTATAGCCTGGCACTGGAATATGCCGGTCTATCCGGACAGGAAACAGTATGGGATTTGTATTGCGGTATCGGTACCATATCCTTATTTCTGGCAGGGGATGCCAAGAAGGTGTGTGGCGTAGAGATTGTCCCTGCGGCAATTGCTGATGCCAAGGAAAATGCGTTGCGTAACGGCATCAAGAATGCGGAGTTTTTCGTGGGTAAGGCGGAAGAAGTATTGCCTGCGTTCTATGAGGGCAAGGCGACAGAGAAGGCAGTCGAAGTGGGGCGTGTTGGAGATAGCGATATGCGCCATCCCGATGTTATCGTGGTAGACCCGCCCAGAAAGGGTTGTGACGATGCCTGTCTGCAGACCATGCTACAGATGGCACCGGAGAAAATTGTCTATGTGAGCTGCGATTCCGCTACCCTTGCCAGAGATTTGAAGATTCTGTGCGATGGTGGCTACGAATTACAAAAGATTCGTGGCGTAGATCAATTTGGTCAAACCGTGCATGTGGAGACCGTGTGTCTCTTGAGCAACCAAAAATAAAAGTGAGCCATCGGCTCACTTTTTGTCAAATAAGGTTCTTCTTTCGGTGGAGTGGCGCATCATGGCCCGCATTCCTTCGATATCTTCGATTGCTAACATGGTTTTCAGTTCATTGAACTTGTTCATAAACAAATCCATCTGCCCCAAAAGGGCTTTTTTGTTTGCTACAAACAGTTCGCTCCACATAAGATCGTTAATTTTTGCGATTCGGGTCAGATCCCGGAAGGAGTCGCCTGTGAATTTCTCCATGTTTTCCTTGTCGTTGCAGGTCATCAGAGTAATGGCGATGCAATGAGTTAACTGGGATAGAAATCCAATCATTTCATCGTGGTCTTCCGGGGACAGGGTGGCCACATTGGAGAATCCCAGGAGCTTACCCAGTTCTAGACAGGTTTCAATGGCTTCAGGCGTGTTTTTGTCTGTGGGAGTTACAATGTAGTTGGCCCCTACAAACATTTTATCGGTACTGTTTTCCACACCGGAAACTTCACGGCCGGCCATGGGGTGGGCTGCAATGAATTCCACATCAGGCCGAAGCATATCCTGTATTTTGTATACAATGCTTCCCTTTACACCTGTGACATCGGTGATTAATGCACCGCTTTTTAAGAGACTTTGATTTTGCGTGATCCATTCTACAAACACATGGGGGTATAAAGCGAAAACAACCAGGTCTGCCTCTCCCAGCATCTTTTCGTCAAGTGAGGTAGTGCCCTCGTCAATGATTTGCTCTTTGAGAGCAAAATCAATGGAACTTTGGTCTTTGGTGATGGCGCTAATGTGAAAGCCAAAGCGCTTTAATGCTCTTGCGTAGCTTCCTCCCAAAAGGCCCAGGCCTACAATCAATATTTTTTTACTTGTATCTACAATCATTTTTATATCTCCACATGAGATGCGAAAGTACCGGCCACTTTTAGCTGGTCACAAATCTGGCTCAGTTCTTCCAGCATCTGATTTCCTTCTGCAGTATCTGTTGTTCCATGAATTTCAATATAGAAATAATACTGCCAGGAGTGTTTCTTCAAAGGGCGGCTCCGCAGAGCAGTCATATTATAGCCGTACTTACCGATGATGCTGATGGCGTTTGCCAGAGAGCCGGCCTCGTTCTTGACGGTGAACATCAATACGGAATTCGTCAGAACGGGAGTGTTTGCAGCGACTTTGGAAAGCACCGCAAAACGGGTGGTGTTTTCTGCACTTTTATTAATGTTAGCCTCTAATACTTTCAGTCCATAAATTTCAGCAGTTTCTACGCTTGCAATAGCACCCAGGGTTTTGTCTCCTGCATCAGCTACACTTTTTGCAGCTACAGCTGTGTTGCCCGCTTCCTCGGCGTCTAGCCCGCGCATTTTGATATAGTCGTGGCACTGGCTCAGTGCCTGGGGATGGCTGATTACTTTTTTCACATCCTCTATGGTTGCACCGGGGACACCCAAGAGATTCTGATGAATGGGCAGTTCATAGATGCCGTTGACATGTAGGTTTCCGGAGAAAATCAAGTCCATGGTCTGACCCACCTCTCCGGCATAACTGTTTTCAATGGGAAGTACAGCTACATCGCATTCACCATGTTCTACAGCGCGATATGCTGCCTTAAAGTCAGGACAGGAAACACGGTCGCTTTCCGGGAAGATTCTTCCTGCGGCAATATGTGCAAAGGCACCTTCCACACCGCTGTAGGCCACTTTCAGGCCATTTTGCAGGCGATATTGATAGGCCCTGGAAACAGACATCATATTTTTGATATAGTCTATATAATATCCCTTCAGCACATCGTCTTCCACCAAAGCAGTATTCTTTTCGATGACCGCCTGTTCTCTGGTGGCATCTAAAATAGGAAGGCCAAATTCTTTTTTGTGTTCATAGACCATCTCAGCCGCGCGCATTCTTTTCACAAAAAGCTCTGCCATCTGTGCATCTACTTCGTTGATAATTTGTCTTGCTTCTTCTAATTTGTTGCTCATTATGTTCAACCTTTCATATAAGAAATCTGATGTTGGAAAGTTTTCTCTTGGTCTTTCCGACCTGTGTTGCCGGATGTTTTTATAGTTTATCGGCAATATCGAGAATCAACTGCTCGGTTTTTTCCCAGCCCAGACAAGGATCGGTAATGGACTTGCCGAATACATGCTCGTTGGCACTTTGCGCGTCGTCTTCCAAGTAACTTTCAATCATTAACCCCTTTACAAGTCGCTTGATGGAGTCATTCTGGTTGCGGCTGTATACGATGTCCTTGGCGATACGGATCTGTTCCAAATACTGCTTGCCGGAATTATTGTGATTGGTGTCCACAATGACGGAGGGATTTGCCAAATTTAACTTTTGGTATAACTCCATCACTCGCAGAAGGTCCTCGTAGTGATAGTTGGACACATTTCTGCCGGTGTAGTCCACATAGCCGCGAAGGATAGCATGTGCATAGGGGTTGCCTTCGCTGGTGACTTCCCATCCGCGGTAGAGGAATGTGTGGCTGGATTGTGATGCCACAATGGAGTTCATCATCACGCTCAGGTCACCACCGGTGGGATTTTTCATGCCCACAGGGCATTCGAGGCCGCTGGCTACCAGACGATGCTGCTGATTTTCCACAGATCTTGCACCCACCGCCACATAGGAGAGTAAATCTGACAAATAGCGATAATTCTCGGGATACAGCATTTCGTCGGCACAGGAGAATCCATAATCGCGCAAAGCAGCCAAATGCAATTCTCTAATGGCGATAATTCCCTTGTACATATCAGGTTTTGCTTCGGGATCCGGTTGGTGCAACATGCCCTTATATCCCTGCCCCGTGGTGCGGGGTTTGTTGGTGTAAATTCTGGGGATAATCAATATTTTGTCTTCCACCTGTTCCTGGATGCGGCGAAGCCGGCTGATGTATTCCAATACAGGTTCGCTGTGGTCTGCAGAGCAGGGCCCGATTACCAAAATGAATTTATCTGACGCACCTTCAAATATGGCACGGATGCTTTCGTCCCGTTGTGCCTTGATATCCTCCATTTCCTTCGTCAGCGGAAATTCTGCCTTTACCTCTTTGGGAATAGGAAGTTTTCTGTGGAAATTCATCTGCATAGTTCGTTACCTCGATTTCTAATCAATTTTCTGACTTGGCAGGCGCCTGTGGATTTTCCAAAAATAAAAAATCCGCCTCACAGTTGCCATTAAGCACAATGAAAGCGGACCGTCCGTCATCTTATTCCTAAGGTGTCATCTTATGCCTTAGTTATCAAAGAAAGCGGGCAGTCCTGAACAAAGTAATAAAAGTAATAAAACGCCTTATTCATTGTTTTGCTGCCTCCTTCTTTCTAAATTTGATTTGAATGATACGCCTTTCAAAATCATTTGTCAATGTCAAATTTAAAAAAAATCAGTCATGGGATATCTTTGCGCTTCGCTACGGGCACTATGTATTCCCTGTCCTATATTCTCTGGGAGATACCCGGTACTTTTGTTTGAAACTTTTACTCAAATGAAATTCATCATAGAACCCCAACGCATTGGCAATTTCCCGCAGTTGCAACTCCGGTTCGGTCACCAGGAGGGATGCAGCCATTTCCAGTTTGCGCTCCCTGGCGTATGCGTGAAAAGAAAGTCCTGTCCGGTGTAACATGGATTTGTCCAATGTCTTGGTGCTGACATAGAGCATTTCAGCCATTTCCTTGCAGGTGTAATGTATGTGGGGCGCTGCCGTAAGGATGGCAATGGCTTGTTCCGCCAGGTCGCTACTTTGTTTTGCTTCTGTTAAAGAGCAAAGTTCCAGGAATAGCAAATCCAGCAATGCGGAAAGTTGTTTTTCTTTATATTCGCTTTTCCCCCAATAGGCGGTGACGATTTCACTAAAGTATTTTTTGATTTTGGGGTTGTTGTGGGCGTGAATCAGGGTGGGAAGCTGTATGAATTCGTTGTCACTTGTTTGATGATCTAACTCACCGGACACATGAATACAAAAAGTACGTGTGCCGGGCGCGCAGGGGAAACGGGTATAGTGATGGCGCCCGGCAGAAAGAAGCAGGCAATCGTCCTTTCCCAGGGGATATTCCTGCTCGTTTTCGGTGATGGACCAACTGCCTTCCACCAGATAGATCAGATCATGGTGGGGGAGGGTGCGGTCAATATACCGCTCCTCTGTGGGGGTCTTATAAAAATGGGCGTTGGCCGCCACTACATGGTGCGGTGCGCTTAGGTTCACATGGATAGACATGATAAAACTCCTTTTTATACATGTATCAATTCCTTTTTATACATTTTAATATAACAGGAAAAGTGATAAAATTCAAGAAAATAAGGCGATTTGCCTCATAAATCACATAATGTAAAGGAGAAAATTACATGCGTGCAGTATTGAATGGAGAAGATGGACATCTTCACTGGACCGAAGTGCCGGATCCACAGATTAAAGAAGATGAAGTGTTGTTGGAAGTGGAAGCTGCTGCTTTGAACAGAGCTGATTTATTACAGAGAGCAGGTCAATATCCTCCGCCTCCCGGATGGCCGGATTGGTTTGGTCTGGAAGCAGCCGGTGAAATCAAGGCGGTTGGCAAGAAGGTAGAGGAAGAAGGAAAATGGCATGTGGGTGACAAAGTCTGTGCGTTGCTTGGAAGTGGCGGATATGCGGAGTATGTTGCTGTACCGGAAGGCATGTTGATGCCCATTCCTAAGGGCCTTTCCATGATTGAGGCTGCGGCGTTGCCGGAAGTGTATGGCGCGGCATATTTATTCTTATTTATGGAAGGCGGCTTGAAATCCGGAGATACCTTGCTGGTGACAGCCGGTGCCAGCGGATTGGCTAGCGTGATTATTCCCATGGCAAAATGCTTTGGCGTGCGTGTGCTTACGACTGTTATGAACGATGAGCAGGAACAGGCAATTGGACATCTGAAAGCGGACTATGTGGTGAATACATCCAGAGAAAAGTTGGCAGACGTAATGAAGAGAGAATTGGAAGCAGGTACCCCTGTGGACATTACTGTAGACTGTCTTGGCGGTGATACCGTTGGCGAGTGCTTGCCTTATATGAACTTTGACGGCAGATGGATTATGATTGCCACTTTGGCAGGGGATCCTTCCACCATCAACCTCAAGAGCATGTATGTGCGCAGAACCCGTGTGATTGGTACCAATTTAAGAAGCCGTACGCCGGAGCAGAAGAAGAAATTGCTGGGAGATATGGTGGATTTGATTTGGCCCAAGGTGGAAAGCGGTGAAATCCGTCCTACCATCTTTAAGGTATACCCCATCACCCAGGCGGAAGAAGCACAGGATCTGATGCAGTCAGGTAAGAGTGCAGGTAAGATTGTGCTGACCGTAAAAGGAAATGAATAAATAAGCGTCAGGCAAGATGCCAGGTGGCATTGGCAGACGGATGAAGAACAAAACAGGAGGGCGTCCATAGGACACTCTCCTGTTACTCGTTTATGGTGTTCTGTTATACAAAATTGTTTTTCTGCGGCCTTTATATTATCTCACAACATTGGAGTAAGATTTTATATAGCGCCAATTCATAATCGTAGGTATAAGGATTTTCTTTTTCTCCTCTGACATAGGTGGCAAAGGCTTCCATCATAGCGTCATAGCGTCCGAATTGTTCGCTTTGGACGGTCTGACCTCTGTCGCCCCAATTACCGGAGGCGTAGGTTGTCATGGTGGAAAATTGTAATTCTCCCTCTCCGTACATTTCCAAAGGGCAAATTTCTACTGTTTTCTTACTGCCGGTGACCACTAAGGAGCGTCGCGCAAAGCCGCCGATTTGGGCGTCGGTGGTTTTGGCCATAGAAACGCCGTGAGGATATTTCATTACCACCATTCCAAAATCCTTTGAGGTAACATCTTCTAAACCGGTGGAACAGCTCAAAGGAAGAATTTCCTGCGGTTGTCCCTGGATGGAATAAATCAAATCAATCAGGTGACAGCCCAGGAAGAAAAGCATTCCGGAAGGGAATGTGTGTAACCATTCTCTCACAGCCTTGGGGTGGGAGCAATTCATCTGTGCCTCCACGCTAAAGATTTCTCCCAGTTCGCCCGCCTTGATTTGTGCCAGCAATTCCTGCACGCAGGGGTTGTAACGGTACATATAGCCTGTATGGAAAACGGTTTTGTTTTTCTTCACTGTGGCAATCAATTCTTCGAATTCTTCCAATCGAAGACCGCCCGGTTTTTCCATATGAACATGTTTTCCTGCCTTGGCAGCCATCAGGGCATACTTGGCGAGATAAATTTCGTCTGTCTCTACGATGATGGCATCAATGGAAGGATCATTTAGCAATTCCTCCACGGTAAATTCCGGATAGCCGTCAAAATGCTTTACCTGTTGGGGCAGACGCTCACGCTCGTTTTCCGGCAAAGCGTAGCCTACCAGCTCATAAATATCAGAAAGAGTCTTCATGGTATCCCAAACAAAGGGTCCATGACTGTAATAATTTGTACCTATCTGTGCTACTCTAATTTTTTTCATAATAATCTCCAATCAAATTGAACAATAGGGAACGCGGATTCGTTCGCCAATCTCGTGTAAACGTCCGGGGCTTCTAAAGGAGAGTGTACCTCATCGATCAAAGATGCCAGATCGATTCTTCCCATTTCCGTCAGTCGTATCAGGGCTCGAATATCATCGCCCTGGGTCCACCAACCCTTTGAGGACTCGAATTTTGGCCTTGCCATGGTGTGGGCGCCCACCAGCGTGATACCCGGAGAGTGTACCTTGCCGTAGTAGTCAATGGTAAAGTTTTTATTTCTGGTGCAGCCAAGCAAAGCTACCCGACCGAAGGGTGCCATACAATCCAATATACCGTCAAGGCCTGCGCCAACACCGGTTACTTCAATACCTACATTAGCACCGCCGCCGGTGACTTCTTTGACCTGCTTCGCAAAGTTAGGAGCGAAAGGATCAAAAGCAAAATCTGCGCCTGCCACAATTGCCTTTTCTCTTTTTTCGGGTACCGGGTCCACTGCAATCACAGGAGCAGCACCTGCAGCCTTCAAAAGGGGAATGGCAAAAAGTCCTAAAATACCCATGCCCATAACAATGGCGCTTTCACCGATTTCCAGTCCGCATTTGCGGATGGCTGCCAGCGGGAATGTGCCAATATGAAAAAGAGCAGCATTCTCATAAGACACCTTGTCACTGATGGGATAAACATTTGCCCGATTGTAAATATCAGTGTGATTGATGTTGATCAGTTCCTGGTGTGTGGTCCAAGCCATAGCCACTCTGTCGCCAACCTTTAAATCTGTTACGTCAGCGCCCACGGCCTCGATAATTCCGGCACTGCTGTAGCCAAGCTGTCTGGGCCAAACAACCGCACCGCCGCCCCCCATATTGACATTCGGGTCTCCCACCAGATTTGCCCGCTCTGTTCCGCTGCTGATGGTGGATACGGTCAGGCGGACCTGCACTTCGTTGGCCTTGGGAGCATTGATTTCTTTCTCCACGATAGCTGCCATAGAAGGGCCTGTAAATAAGATGTTTCTATTTTTCATCCTTGCATTCCTCCTAAAATTTTTGCTGTAAGATATGCGATTATGATTATTGTAATGAATTGACCGGTGCGTTACAATATGTTATTCTTTTGGAAAAGAGGTAAAAATCTTCAAAATTTAAGGTGAAATCCATATGATTCGCACATTTTTATCCAATGAATGCTGTTTTTTAAGACTCAATTTCACAAAAAAACATTATACGGATAATCGTAAAGGAGCACCCTATCATTATGTTGCCCGCCTTACGAAGGGTAGAGGAAGGCTACGTTGTATGGGAGAAACCATCAGCCTGAATGTCGGTGATGTATTCTATATCCCTAAAAACATTCCCTATGAATCTTTTTGGAGTGGAGAGGAAATTGAGTGGTATTCTTTCGGATTTTCCTACTTCCCGGAGGCAGAGCAGACCGACATAAGAATACAAAAAATCGCTTGCGATGAAGGGCTAAAAGAGGAGATATCATCGCTGCCCGTGGGAAACCGGGTAAGCAGCCGTTCGCTTTCGGCTTTTTATGGCGTTCTTGATCGGTTGATTCCATTTATGTCCACGGATGCAAGGGGTGGCGAGGAGAGCGTGTTCAAAAAGGCCAAGTCCCTCATGGAAAATCATACAGATTGGAGCCTTAGTGAGATTGCAAGGAAGTGTAATATCAGTTACTCTACTCTTTATGCCGTCTGTAAAACTATTTGCGGGAAAACACCGAGTATCATTCGGCAGGAAGTTCTGGTACAACGGGCTATTATGTTGCTTTCTACCACTGACCAGTCGGTACAGGAAATTAGCGATGCATTAGGATTTTCGTCCACTTCCTATTTTCGAAAAATTCTAAAACAACACACGTCTTACACACCCACACAAATCAGGAAAAACAGAAATAATATGTTTTGACTTTGTGGACAGAATATAATAAAATCAGTATATAAAGTGGCGCTTGACAGTGTCCAAAAGGAGGTTATTTATATGGCAGAAAACAAATACGCAGGTACACAGACAGAGAAAAATTTAATGGCCGCATTTTCCGGTGAGTCTGAGGCGAGAAACAAATACACCTATTTTGCATCTGTTGCAAAGAAGGAAGGATATGAGCAGATTTCTGCTTTGTTCTTAAAGACCGCAGACAATGAGAAGGAACATGCTAAAATGTGGTTCAAGGAGTTGAGCGGCCTTGGAAATACCGCAGAGAATTTGGTTTCCGCAGCAAATGGCGAAAACTATGAGTGGACAGAGATGTATGAAGGCTTTGCAAAAACCGCGGAGGAAGAAGGCTTCAAGGACTTGGCAGCAAAATTCCGCCTGGTGGCAGCAGTAGAAAAGCATCACGAGGAAAGATATCGTGCACTTCTTAAGAATGTGGAGATGCAGCAGGTATTTGAAAAGAGCGAAGTGAAGGTGTGGGAGTGCCGTAACTGTGGTCATATCGTAGTGGGCACCAAGGCGCCTCAGATGTGCCCTACCTGCAATCATCCTCAGAGCTTCTTCGAGATTCATGCAGAGAATTACTAAGAACATTTGAAGTATTTATGAAAAACGGTAGCGAAAGAGTAAAATTCAGAGTCAATATGAAATCGGCAGCAGAGTGGGGCATTTCTCTGCTGCTCTTTTTCGTGTCATTGTTCCTAACGGTGACATCCTATTTGTACTACATAGATAAACAGGATATGTCCTGGCATAAGGATCAAACGCTGTTATTGATTATTTTGTCTGTGCTCTTTTTGATTGGATTACGACTGTTGTCCAAATGGATTTCGCACAGGAAAAATCCAACCCGCACCAATCATATCTTGTTTTGGAGCGTGTTTACGATAATTATGGGTTTCAGCGTCTGGTGGATAGCCAATGCAAGGAGTCTGGCGCAAAGTGATGCGGCCAGCCTTCATCAAATGGCTTTGTCCATTATTCGCAAGGGGGATTACTCCATGATTGCCCCCAAGGGTTCGTATCTTTCCTTATGGCCGTTTCAGACGGGATTGCTTCTTTACTACGAGGGGATACTTCGCTTGATTCCGGACTATAATGTAGTGCCCATGCAGATTTTGAATTGGGGCTATCTGGGAGCGGGATTGATTTCGGCCTATTTTCTGGTGCGAAAATGGTTTCACGACGAGAAGGTGACAGCCTGCTTTTCTGTACTTTTGCTGTTTTGCTGGCCGTGGTTCTTCTATGTGAATTTTGCCTATGGTGAAATACCCAGTATTTCCGCCATGCTGGTAGTGGCGTGGATGATGACATTGTACCTTGAACACAAAAAGAAAAGGTTTTTGGGCATTGTGTTGATAACGCTTGGATTTGGCGTGATGTTGCGAAAGAATTTAAGCATATTTGTGGTGGCTTCTGTGCTGATACTGCTGGTATCCATGCTACAGAGGTACCGGAAGCAGTACTTGTTTGCAATTGCAGGTATGATTGCGGTGACTATTTTAGCAAACATGTTACCCACCAAAGTTTATGAACTTCGGGCAAATAATCGGCTTGGGAAGGGTGTTACGGCCTATAATTACATCGCTATGGGATTGCAGGAAACGGAAGGTATCTCGCCTGGTTGGAATAATGGATTTCACAGTCAGGTGGTGATAGATAGCGATTATGATACTGCCCTTGCCGACGAGATTAGCAAGCAATCCATCAGAAAATCACTTACAACGATGTTGGAAAAGCCCGGATATGCATGTGGATTCTTCTATAGAAAGTTGGTGCCACAATGGTGCGATCCCAACTATTCCTGCTTCTATTCCACCCAATTGGTCTACCACAATAGAACCCAAGCAGCGTGGAACATCTATGATGGCATCTGGACGAAGGGCATACTGAATGTGATGAATGTATATCAGAGTGTCTTATATCTGGGATTGCTTTTGTATACCGTGACAGTATTACAGGAAAAATGGATTGGACGATGTAAGGGAGTGCCTGATGAGATTACAAGGCGGGAGAAATCGGAGGATTTGTGGTCTTTTGTGCTGGCACTTGCCTTGATTGGCGGTTTTATTTTTTATCTGTTCTGGGAGGGTGGGTCCCGATACACATTGCCCTATATGGTATGTATGCTTCCCTATGCGGCAAAGGGAATCATTAAAACGAAGATAATTCAATAATTATAGAATAGCGATATAAAAACTTGGTCATTTTCACGAAAAATGTTGAAAGTGGCCAAGTTTTTTCGTATAATTAGCTATGTATGCGAAGACGAATTTGGTAGCAGAAATTTAAGTCGCAGAAAATGGATATTAGTGAAAAAGAAAAGAGGAGAAGTTATGCGGAAAAGAATTTCAGCAATACTATGTATTGCACTGGTTCTTAACTTGTTTCCCATGCAAACGTTTGCAGTAGGCAATGCAGATGCGGGAAACACAGTTGTTGCAGCAGAAGAGACACCTGCGGTGGAAATGGCATCTGTAACAACAGAAGAAACTCCGGCGGCAGTAGCGCCCGCCAGCGAGGGAATCACCAGAATGGATGCGCTGATTGGCCATATGGAGACAGTACTGAAGTATGGTAGAAATATGGAAGGTGCAAAGTATGCCAATCTGTTTGTGGACGGATTGAACAAAGATACTTTTGAACCTGTGAAATGGAATAAAGGTTCCAGTCGTGAAACGGTTCAGTCCAACCCTTACGCACAGTCTAACCTGTTGAAAGCCTTGGATGGTATGACCTTATTGACTGGAGACCCTAAGTATTCTGAGGCGGCGATTGACCAGTACCAGACCCGCTTTAACAGTGATGACCTGGTAGATGACAGTGGTTTGCTATATGCCGGCGGACACAGTTTGGTGGACGTTATGACCGGTGAATACAGAGGCCTTGCATATCATGAGGTGAAGGACAACCAGCTTCCTTACGAGCTGATGTTCAAAGCAGATCCTGATGGTACAATACGTTTTGTTACAGCGCTTTGGAATGCCCATGTGTATGATTGGTCTAATTTGATTATGAACCGTCACGGTTATTGGGATGTGCCCGTAACCAGTGCGTGGGATTCCGCATATGTGGATGACGATCCCTGGGTGGAGGCAGATACCTGTCCTTTCCTTTGTACCGGTGATGATTTGATGGAAGCGGCATGGTTTCTAACCTACATGACCGGAGATCCCAAGTACGGTGTATGGGCAGAGCGCATGCTGGACAAATACATAGGCGTGCAGCATCCTGAGACCGGATTGATTGGCGGACAGTACGGAACCATGGCAAAGGATACCCAGTATGGTGGTGACCGCCTGTTGTATTCTGTCATCGGTGCAGATTTCACCACCAACAGTGGATATAGTTATGAAAATGCAACCATGGATGACTTCAAAACTCTTGGCGCCAACACGTTGATTCAAAAGACGTCAACAAAGAGTTCTACCGCGTATGGTGCGGAAGATTTGGTTGAGGTATACCGTAATACCGGCAACGAGAAGGTATATGAGTTCTTAAAGAGTAATCTGCTTTCTTGGGCGAGATATATCTATGACGCAGACAGACATACCTATAAGACTCCTATTCTGTGGGATGGTACTGATTTGAATGCCGGTGGGGATTCCCCTAAATTGATTGCGCAGAAAACCGGATATTATATGACGGTTGGACAGCCTTTTCCTGAGAATGAGCCTATTTGGGGTGGCGTATTGTCCGGTGCAGTCGATGTATGTTCTATATTGAAACCTGAGGATGCAGAAGCATACGCAGAAATTTGGACCGCAGCCAGAGCTTTTGCCAGAAATATCGGGTTGGGCGATATCGGTACCTCTATGGGACAGAATTTGAATCTGAAAATGAATTCAACTGCCACTGCTGCACAGTACATTCAGGCAGTAGTTAAGATGTTTAAATATACCGGTAACTATGAATATTTGGAACTGGCAGAGAATCTAGCGGATTTGGTAGTGCAGAGTAGTTACGATCCCGAGTTGGGCTTGTTTAATACCACTAAAAAGTCTGCTTACCTGGCTTTGGACACAGAGCAGATGTATGCCGTATTTATGGTAGAGGCAGCTTCCCAAGGATATGTAAATCAGATCAATCTTGATTTGAGCCATGGCGGAACCGATGTGCCTCATGAAGGAATGGGTCAGGTGGATACCAGTACTTTGTGGTATGGTAAGACCAAGGTGCCGGTAGAGCGAATTGACCTGGCAAAAGATACATATACCCTGACAGAGCAGGGCAATGCAGTTACGGCTTGCACGGACTTGACAAGTGCAGAGAATCTGTCTGCCATTTATCGCATGGCTTCTCTCGGCGTCATGGGAGCAGAAACAGATGGCAAATTCCATCCTGAAAAGACAATCACTCGTGGCGAACTTTTGGAGATGGTAGGCACATTGTTTGACCTGAATGATTATACTGCACTGGTGGACGCCAACCTGGATGTCACCGGTTCTGCGGCAAATCAGCCGGCAACACGAGTGGAAATGGCTTCTGTAATCGTTCGTGCATTACAGAATTACACGGATAGAGTATGGACCACATCCAATGTCTTCTATCGTATTGAAGATGCGGATTCTATTCCCGCATGGGCGAAGGATTATGCGGATATCGCTGCAAACTACCGCCTGATGATGGATTTAGAGGATGCTAATTTTGCACCGAATACTGTAGTTACCAAGGATATGGCTGCAGGCATTTTGGGAGAAGTTGCAAACTATATGGAATTCCCTAAGCTACAGGTAATCAAAGCGAGTGTTGTTCCTTATAATGCAGATTCTAATAAAATGTACTATGAGAGTCTGGACGCTTCGATCGCTGAAGTGGATGAAAATGGTAGATTGTATCCTGTGAGCACAGGTACGACCACAGTTCGTGTAACCAGTGACGGTCAAACTGCAGACTTGACAGTTACGGTAGTGGGATACGAAGATTGGATGATTCGAAATCTCTATATTGATGGTGTGGCGTATGAATACTTCAATCCAGGCACAATGGAATACACCATTAATTTGAACAAGGGTGTGACTACAATTCCCACCATCACAGCAGAGAGTTTCAGTGGTGCGAAAGTGGTTGTTGAATCTCCTGCAAGTTTGCCCGGTGTGGTAAAATTCTATGTGCAGGGTGCTACTGAGAAATACACTTTGCAGATCAACAATGATTTTATCGACTATATCGTTGACGAAGATTTCAATCGGGGCATTGATACTCCTATTGAAGGTATTACTACAGACAGATATACATGGTTTATCAACGGAACCACCATTGCGTATAAAGACCGTTGGGTAACTGTATCTAAGAACTGGAATGATCCGGAAGATGCAACCGATACAGCTATGGCGTTCCCCTATGATCATAGGAAAAATCTGGACGGCGTGGTATACCTGACGCTGGATGAAAAAGATACACAGTTGACCGGTGAACAGGCTGACGATATGTTGATGGTTTTCGATATGGATCTTGCGGTGAAAAACATCGAAGGCAAAAAGAATGGTTATGAGCTGTGGTTTATGGAAGACTTTGGTAAAACTTATCTTGCAGCAGCACACTTCCGTATTGATGCCGAAGGTTTTGCGAGAGAGGAGCAGAATTACTATACGGATCGCATTCACAGAAGAACACTTCCGGATGGTGAGTTTGTGAATTTCAAACTTGTAATTGATAAAAAGAACAAAGTATTCCACTATTACTTGGATGGAGAGTTGGTAGACGGCGATATTGCGTTTTACCATAATGCTACCCCCAACATCCACGCGATGTATATCAATACCAGATTGGAAAGCGAAGCGTGTGATGCAGCAATGTACATGGATAACCTGAAGGTATATCAGTTGACACATGCGGCCTATGAGGAAATGATGTCTCAGGTAGAGGCTCCTACCCCCACCCCTAACCCGCAGTGGCTGATCACAGCGATTGATGAGAATTATGATGAATTTAGATCCGGATTCTCTTTCCAGAAAACGGCTAAAGATCCGTACAAAACAGTGATGAATATTGGACAGTACCGAGACAACGGCAAGGTAGTAGCGAAAAGTGTGGTAGATGCCACTGCATCCATTTCGGATATGTGTTTGGAGTTGCCTTATAATTCCGGCGCAAGCACAGGAGCGGACTTCAGCTATAACATGTTCCCTGCCGCAGCACAGGTATTGGGCAACAGTGCGGAGAATAAGAATCTGGTTCTTGAAATGGATTTTGCAGTCGCAGGTCAGGATAGTAAACCGAACGGATATGTGGTTACTGTAGGAACTACTGCGAACTATGCGCGTATTGCGAAATTCTTTATCACGGATAAGGAAATTGGTCGTATTACGGATACCAATGAAAGTTGGGTTGATCCTACTTTAAGAACAGCAATCAGCAAAGACAAATTCCATCATCTGAAAGTGGTGGTAAACAAGCAGACCCGTAAGTACAGCTACTATGTAGATGGTGTGTTGGTAGAGAAAGGAGTATCTGCGATTTATGGCAGCCAGCCAAATATTTCAGCGATTAAATTCTCTGTCGCAAAAGAAACTGCAGGTCAGGTGGATAGTAAACTGTATGTAGATAATCTTAAGATGTATGTAGAAGATGTGAAGGCAGAGCCTACACCCAGACCTACCAATGTGCCGGTGCCTACAGCGACTCCCGCACCTTCTCCTTCTCCTACCCCAGTGGTAGCGCATCATGCGATTTATGAGGACTTTGACAGATTTAATGAGGATACACTCGCACACAAACTGTCCGGTTACTATTGGACCGCGAACTGGGGATTGAGCTATCATCATAGCCGTTCTTACATCGTGCCCACAAAGGATACGATGAACCCCAATGCGTCTGCGACAGATATGTGTTTGGAATTTAATCCTGTACCTTCAGGAGATCCCAAGCATTATGATTTGCCCTTGCGTATGAATATTAACGAAGAACAGCAATTTGCATTGGGAAGTGATATTACCGGAGATGCGTACCTGGTAGTAGAAATGGATGTGGCGTTGAAGGGACAACAGATGACAAGTCCTGTTGCCATTCGTATGGGTGGAAATGAAAACTTTGGTTTGACTAACTTTAAGTTGTTCAATGACTACATCGTACGCCATACTGATTCTGTCGGCATGACCACACCTACAGATAAGAATGCCTACACGCATGGGGAAGTTGCCCATTTGAAGTGGGTGATGGATAGATCCACAAAGAAATACACTTGGTGGTGGAATGGTCAGTTGATTGAATCGTGGGTAAAAGCACAATTTTGGGATGATGCCCAGACTCCCGCATTAAAGTACATCGGAATATCGGTAGCGCCCATTACGCTGGAAGAGGGAGCAGAAGAGTCGGATGCTAGATTCTATGTAGACAATGTTCAGGTATACACGATTCCTGACTATAATGCACCTGCACCTACGGCGATTCCTACAGCTACGCCGGGGCCTACACCGGAGCCTACGCCGAAGCCTACACCGGGACCTACACCGACTCCCAGACCTACGGCGACTCCTATGCCTACCCCCGGACCGACCCGTACTCCTTGTGTAGCGGATCCAATCATTCATGAAGAGTTTAACGACTTTGAAGATGGTAAACAGGCAAACACCCTGACCGGTGAGAACTATTCTGCAAGATGGGGCCTGAGTTATCACCATAGTAGGGCCACGATTGTATCCACAAAGGGTACTATGGACGCCAATGCCAACGACAATGATAAGTGTATTGAGTTCAATCCGGTAACATCAAAGATGAACAATTTCTACGCATTGCCATTGAACTTTGATATTGCAGAAAGCAAACAGGTTCCTTTGGGAGGAGAGATTACCGGCGACGCATATCTGGTAGTGGAAATGGATCTTGCAATGAAGGGTAAAGATACTTTTATCGATCCTGTCAATATTCGATTGGGTGGTATAGAGAACTTAGCACTCACAAACTTTAAATTATACAGCACTCACATGGGTCGTCATGTGGATTCAAGTTCCATCACATCCGCCGGCACAAAGAACCTTTACACCCATGGTGAAGTTGCCCATCTGAAATGGGTGCTTGACAGAGCCACAAAGAAGTATACCTGGTATTGGAATGGTGTGATGGTGGAAAATGAGGTAAGAGCCCAGTTCCCTGGTGATGACCAGACCCCTACGCTTAGATATATTCAGGTGTCTGTAGCACCTCAAACATTGCCGGAAGGACAGGAGACCTTCGATGCGAAGTTCTATCTGGACAATGTGATGGTATATACAACAGATGACAATATGATGCCTTCGCCTACAGCGAAGCCTACGCCGATGCCTAGTGCGGCACCTACAGCGACGCCGGCACCTACGCCGAGTCCTACACCGGCGCCCACACCGAGTCCTACACCGGCACCTACGCCGAGCCCTACACCGGCGCCCACACCGAGTCCTACACCGGCGCCTACGCCCAGCCCGACACCGGCGCCTACGGCAAAACCTACGATAGGTCCTAACTTTGAGCCGGAGCTTCCTTTTGACTTCGGACCTTCACCCACACCTACGGCGAGTCCTGCGCCTACCGATGCACCTGTTCATGATCATGTGGTCAATGAAAAGGGATACTGTACGGTATGTGGAGAAATCGCTAACGGTAAGGTGGCTGTGGCAGGTAGAACCTTGATTTTGAATGATGACATCGGTGTAACTTTCTATCTTGATTTCACAAGTGCTGTGAACAAGGACGATGTGAAGGTGAAGTTTAATTTGACAAACGGCAAGACGTCCACAGTAAACTTCAGAGACGCTATCGTAAAGAATGGCGTAGCGCCTCAGGGACGTGTCGCATACGGATTCATGTGTGGATTGTTTGCATATGAGATGAATCAGGTAATTACGGCTGAAGTTTATGAGGGTGCGGAATTGCTTGATACCTACACTTATTCCGTAGAGGAATACTGTGATAAGCAGCTGGATCCCGAAGCAGGCAATACACAGGAAACTGTGGATGTGATCAATGCGATGTTGACCTACGGTGAGATGTCTCAGGTATTCTTTGGTAAAGACACTAACGATTTGGTAACCGAAGACATGGCAGTACCTACAATGGTACCTTTGACAGTGGAAGAAAAAGAAGAATTGCAGAGCTATCCTAAGACCATTGTGGAGGCACCTGAAGCAGAAAGTGTTGTCAGTGTACAGGGTATGACTTTGGTGTTGTTTGCAGAGACAGCTTTGCGAACCGGATTGATTTTTGATACAAATCCTGAAACCGGTAAGCCCTACGTCCTGGCAGATTTCACCTACGAGGCATATGATATGACAGACGGAGTGACCATCACTGACGGATACACCGGTATCTATCAGGGTGTAAGCTACTTCGATATCCCCAATATCAGTCCCGCTGAATTAGATCACTTGTACAATATCGTAGTAAAGAAGGATGGCGTGAAGATGTTAGACATCACATACAGTCCATTTACTTACATTAAGAACAAGATGAATTCCGGTGATTCTAAGTTGGTAGATTTGGTAACAGCAATGTATCGTTACAATGAAGCTGCGAATGCTTTAGAAGCAACAAAATAATAAAGTTATTAGAAAGGCTACGGAAATGCGTTTCCGTGGCCTTTCTATATGCGAAATTTTCTTGTAATTATCCTCTGTTTTTCGTATAATATTTAGAGAACTCTAAATAGTACAATGGGATGGATACAGAGGAAAAAGAGGAGAGAAGATGAGAAGAAAGATTTCAGCAATACTTTGTTTGGCATTGGTTCTGAATATGTTCCCGATGCAAGTAACCGCGGCAGGTAGTGTGAAAGAGGAAAGCACGGTTGTTGCAGCGGCAGATGAATTGGATATGGCCGCGCCAACTGCTACAGAGGAGCAGGCAGTGAAAACTACAGTGAAATCGGCAGTAGGGTCGGTAGCAGCCACTTCCGAGACAATCACCAGATTGGACGCATTGGTTGGGCATATGGAAACAGCCATGAAATATGGTCGGAATGTGGAGGGTGCAAAATATCCCAATTTGTTTGCGGATGGCGTGAATGTAGACACCTGGGAACCCGCGAAGTGGAATAAAGGTTCCGTTCGTGAGACGGTCCAGTCCAATCCATACGCACAGTCCAATTTGTTAAAGGCATTGGATGGAATGACATTATTGACAGGAGACCCGAAGTATTCCCAAGTTGCACTGGATCAGTACAGAACTCGTTTTGATAGCACTGATTTGGTAGACGATAGTGGTTTGCTTTATGCCGGTGGTCACAGTCTGGTGGATGTTGTGACCGGTGAATACAGAGGCCTTGCATATCATGAGGTGAAGGATAACCAGCTTCCCTATGAATTGATGTTCAAAGCGGATCCGGAAGGAACTTCCCGATTCATTACGGCACTTTGGAATGCACATGTATATGATTGGTCCAGCTTGATTATGAATCGTCACGGATATTGGGATGTGCCGGTAACTACCGCATGGGATACACCATATACAAATGACGACCCCTGGGTAGAGGCAGATACTTGTCCTTTCTTGTGTACTGCTGATGACCTGATGGAGGCGGCATGGTTTTTGACTGACAAGACCGGTGATCCTAAATATGGCGCCTGGGCAGAGCGCATGTTGGATAAATACATAGGAGTCCGTCATCCGGAAACCAAACTTCTGGGCGGCCAGTATGGTACTATGGGAGAGGATACAACCTATGGTGGCGACCGTCTTTTGTATTCTGTGATTGGTGCAGACTTTACAACCAATTCAGGATTCAATTATAAGAATGCTACCATGAAGGACTACAAGATTGCAGGTGCAAACCAACTGATTCAGAGAACCTCCACTAAGAGTACTACCGCATATGGTGCGGAGGACTTGGTGGAAGTATATCGTAATACTGGTAATGAAAAAGTATACGAGTTCGTGCGTGACAATTTGGTTGCATGGGCAAGATATATTTATGATCAAGAGAGACATTTATACAAAACGCCTATTTTGTCAGATGGCACGGATTTGAATGCGGGAGGAAATTCTCCCAAGTTAGTTGCACAAAAAACAGGTTATTATATTTCCGAAGGGAACGCTTTCCCTGAGAATGAAGGTTATTGGGGTGGCATTTTGTCAGGTGCAATTGATGTCATCTCGATTTTGAAGCCGGAAGATTCCGAGGCATACCAGGAGATTTGGACAGCGGCCAGAGCCTTTGCCAGAAATATTGGATTGGGTGATATCGGTACCTCTTTGGGACAAAACCTGAACCTGAAGAAGAACAACACAGCCACGGCGCCTCAGTATATTCAGGCAGTGGTGAAGATGTATAAATATACCGGAAATCACGAGTATCTTGAAATGGCTTGCAATATGGCAGACAAGGTTGTACAGGGCAGTTATGATCCCGATTTAGGTATGTTTAGGACAAACAAAAAGTCCGCATATGCGGCATGGGATACCGAGAGTATGTACGCTGTTTTCATGGTAGAAGCAGCAGCGCAAGGTTATGTAAACCAGATTAACTTGGATTTGAGCCATGGCGGAAATGATGTACCTCATGAAGGTAGAGGTCAAATTGATTCCGGAACTTTGTGGTATAACAAGACAAAGGTGCCTGTAACAAGCGTTGATGTATCAAAGGACTACTTCACTTTGACAGAGCAGGGAAAGGATGTGACCAAGTGTGCCGACTTGGGAAGCGCAGAAGAACTTTCCGGCATTTACCGTATGGCATCTCTAGGTGTTATGGGGGCTGAATCTGACGGTAAGTTCCATCCGGAGAAAGTACTTACCCGTGGTGAAGCGCTAGAAATGATTGCTAAGTTGTTTGGACTTTCTGGCTATGAGGGGCTTGTGGATGCCAATGTGAATGTGAGCGGATCTGCGGCGGACCAACAGGTAACCCGGTTGGAAGTGGCATCCATGATTGTTCGTGCGCTACAGAACCATACAGACAATACATGGACTACATCTACTGTATTTTACCGTATTGCGGATGCAGATACCATTCCTGCATGGGCAAAGGATTATGTGGACATCGCAGTGAACTATCGTTTGATGATGGATTTAGAAGATACTTCATTTGCCCCTGCAACGAAAGTGACGAAGGATATGATGGCGGGTATTTTGGCAGAAGTTACCCGTTATATGAATATGCCTAAACTGCAAAGTTTAAATGCGTCTGTAGTTCCTTATGATGCAGATTCTAATAAGTTATATTATGAGAGTATGGATCCTTCCGTTGCAGAAGTGGATGAAAAAGGTAGGTTATATCCCGTTAGCACAGGTACTACAACGGTACGTGTGACTAGTGACGGCCAGTATACGGATGTGGAAGTTTCTGTAGTGGCATATGAGGATTGGATGGTTAGGGCGTTATACATCGACGGAGTGTCCTATGAGCATTTTAATTCCGGTACGATGAACTACACAATCAATCTAGACAAGGGCGTGACTACCGTGCCTACAATCACTGCGGAAAGTTACAGTGGAGAACAGGTGGTTGTAGAACTACCGGCAAGCTTGCCCGGAGAAGCAAAGATCTATGTAAATGGTGCGACGCAGAAGTACACCATACAGATTAACAATGACTTTATTGATTATATTGTCGATGAAGACTTTAACCGTGGTCTGGATGTTCCCTTGGAGAGCATTACCACTGACCGATTCAACTGGTTTATCAACGGTACCACCATTGCGTACAAAGACAGATGGGTAACGGTGTCCAAAAACTGGAATGACCCGGAAGATACCACGGATACATGTATGGTATTCCCCTATGCCCATGAGAAGAATTTGGACGGCGTGGTTTACCTGACTCTTGATGAAAAAGACACCCAACTTACCGGAGCAAATGCAGACGATATGCTCATGATTTTTGAGATGGATCTTGCAGTAAAGGGAATGGAAAACAAGAAAAACGGATTTGATATGTGGTTCCTGGAAGATTTTGGAAACACATATTTATCCGCCGCACATTTTCAAATTACTCCGGATGGTATTGCCAGAGAAGTTCAGAATTATTCGGCGGACCGTCTGCGCAGAAGACAGTTGCCGGACCGTCAGTTCGTTAACTTCAAGATGGTAATCGACAAGAAAAACAAAGTATTTCATTACTATCTGGATGGAGAACTGGTGGATAAGGATGTGGCGTTCTATCATTCCGCTACGCCCAACATTCATGCGATGTACATCAGAACCAGAATGGAAGATGAGGCGTGCGATGCTGCGTTGTATATGGACAATTTGAAGATATATCAGTTGACCCATGCAGCATACGAAGAAATGATGTCCCAGACAGAGGCTCCTACGCTTACCCCGAATCCTCAGTGGCTGGTGACTGCCATCGACGAAGATTATGATGATTTCGGATTAGGTGTTTCATACCAGAGAACAGCAAGAGATCCATATCATACGAATATGAACATCGGTCAGTACAGGGAAAATGGTATTGTGGCAGCCAAGAATAAGGTGGTTAGTACGGCCTCGTCTACAGATAGATGTCTGGAATTACAGTACAACTCCGGTGCAAGTACCGGTGGTGAATACAAATATGACCTCTTCCCTGCAGCAAAGCAGGTCTTGGGTACAGGTGCTGAGAATAAAAATGTAGTTGTTGAAATGGATGTAGCAGTTGGTGGCAAAGATAGCAAAGCCAATGGATATATTCTTACCATTGGAACCACAGCAAGTTATGCGCGAATTGCAAAGTTTTTCATCACAGACAAAGAAATCGGCCGAATTACCAATACCAGCGATACATGGGTTGATCCTACATTACGGACAAACATTACAAAAAATCAATTCCATCACTTAAAAGTGGTAGTCAACAAACAAACACGAAGATACAGTTACTATGTGGATGGCGTGCTGGTGGAAAAGGGTTTAACGGCACTTTACGACTCTCAGCCGGATATTTCCTCTGTTAAGTTTACTGTTAACAAAGAGGAGGGTCAGGTAGACAGTCAGTTATATGTGGACAATCTGAAGATGTATGTGGAGGACGTAAAGACGCAACCCACACCCAGACCTACCAATGTGCCCATTCCTACAGCCACACCCGAACCCACACCTTCTCCTACCCCTGTGGTGGCGCATCATGCGATTTATGAGGACTTTGACAGGTTTGAGGAGGATACACTTGCACACAAACTGTCCGGTTATTATTGGACGGCCAACTGGGGATTGAGCTATCATCATAGCCGCTCCTACATCGTGCCTACAAAGGATACGATGAACTCCAATGCCTCTGCGACAGATATGTGTTTGGAATTCAATCCTGTACCTTCGGGAGATCCCAAGCATTATGATTTGCCCTTGCGTATGAATATTAACGAAGAACAGCAATTCGCACTGGGAAGTGATATTACCGGAGATGCATACCTGGTAGTAGAAATGGATGTGGCATTGAAGGGACAACAGATGACAAGTCCCGTTGCCATTCGTATGGGTGGAAATGGTAATTTCGGTTTGACTAACTTTAAGTTGTTCAATGACTACATTGTACGCCATACGGATTCCGTCGGCATGACCACACCTACAGATAAGAATGCCTATACGCATGGCGAAGTTGCCCATCTGAAGTGGGTGATGGATAGATCCACTAAGAAATACACCTGGTGGTGGAACGGTCAGATGATAGAATCCGAAATAAAAGCACAGTTCTGGGAAGATAGCCAGACGCCTGCTTTACAGTACATTAGCATTTCTGTTCCTCCCATTACTTTGGAGGAGGGAGAGGAAGCATCCGACGGAAGGTTTTATGTGGATAATGTACAGGTATACACAATCCCTGATTACAGTGTACCTGCACCCACTGCAATTCCTACAGCCACGCCGGAACCCACACCGAAGCCTACTCCGGCACCTACACAGGGACCTACACCTACACCCAGACCTACGGCGACACCTATGCCTACCCCGGGACCCACACGAACACCTTGTGTGGCGGAGCCAATTATGTTTGAAGACTTTAATGAGTTTGAAAATGGGAAAGAGGCATACAAGCTGTCCGGCGAAAATTGGACCGGGGGCTGGAATTTAAGTTATCATCATAACCGTGCGACCATCGTGGATACTAAGGGAACTATGTCTGCAACTGCGAGTGCCGGTGACAAATGTCTTGAATTTGTCCCTGTAACCTCCGCTATGGAGAGGTTCTATGGTTTGCCATTCCGCTTCACTATTGCAGAAGAGAAACAGTTTCCTTTGGGTGGAGAGGCAGAAGGCGATACATATTTAGTTGTCGAAATGGATATGGCAATCATGGGTGAAGACAACACCGATGTTTCTGTAAGCCTGCGAATGGGCGGCAACGCAAACTATGGTTTGGCCAACTTTAAGTTGTTCAGCAACTATATGGCCCGTTATGTCGACTCTACCTATCTTACAGGTGCATCCAGTAAGAATGCGTATACACCCGGTCAAGTGGCACATATAAAATGGATCATGGATAGAGATACCAAGAAGTATACATGGTATTGGAATGGTGTAATGGTGGAGAGTGAGTTAAGAGCCCATTTCTCCGGAGACGAGCAAACACCTGCTTTGAAATATATAGGTTTTACAGTAAATCCTATTACATTGGCAGAAGGTCAGGAAACTGTAGATACAAAAGTATACATAGACAATGTTATGGTATATACAACGGATGACAATGAGATGCCTTCGCCCACCGCGAAGCCACTTCCAGGGACATTCCCGTCTCCCACCGTTGCACCTACAGCAACTCCGGCGCCCACCGCGAAGCCTACCGCAACACCGTTGCCTACGGCGACGCCCAAGCCCACGGCTAAACCTACGCCGAGTCCTACACCGGCGCCTACCGCAAAGCCTACTGCAACACCTGCGCCTACCGCGAAGCCTACTGCAACGCCTGCGCCTACCGCGAAGCCTACTGCAACACCCGGTGTTGAGGGTGCATACACTGCAGTTTTGGATAAGCCCCTCCTTCAGGTATCTGATGAGGACCAGATCGTGGTAATGACGATTAAAGCAAAGAATCCCGTGACTGTAGACGGAATCGGCTTCACAACCAAATGGGATAACCCCCTGGTACTTACAGCCATTACCGGTGGAGATAAGATTGGAGCATTCAATAATGCAGCAACCAACCTTAACAATGGTATTGCCGGATGGTCATCACCGGATGCGGAGAACGTAGAAGGTGTAACAGATTTGGCAGTGATTACCTTTAAGGTACCTGCAAATACAGCAGCCGGAACCTACACTGTTGGTGTTAGAGCATTGGAATTGACCAAGGATTATGGTGAAATTTGGGAGAGAAATGCAACAGCAACTACTACGTTGGTAATTGAAAACGCAGTTCCGACTCCTGCGCCTACTGCGGAGCCGACTGCAACACCTGCACCTACTGCAACCCCGGCGCCTACAGCTAAACCTACGCCGAGTCCTACACCGGCGCCTACCGCGGAGCCGACTGCAACTCCTGCACCGACCGCAACCCCGTTGCCTACGGCTAAACCTACGCCGAGTCCTACACCGGCGCCTACTGCGGAGCCGACCGCAACGCCGTTGCCTACAGCGACACCGGCACCTACCGCAGAGCCGACCGCAACGCCGTTGCCTACAGCGACACCTGCGCCTACCGCGGAGCCCACCGCAACCCCGTTGCCTACGCCGACACCTGCGCCTACCGCAGAGCCTACCGCAACCCCGTTGCCCACGCCGACACCTGCACCTACCGCAGAGCCCACGGCGACTCCTGTACCTACAGAAGAGCCCGCCGCAACGCCGTTGCCTACGCCGACACCGGCGCCTACCGCAGAGCCTACCGCAACCCCGTTGCCTACGCCGACACCGACGCCTACCGCAGAGCCTACCGCAACCCCGTTGCCTACAGCGACACCTGCACCTACCGCAGAGCCTACCGCAACGCCGTTGCCCACAGCGACACCTGCGCCTACAGCAGAACCTACGGCGACACCGGCACCTACTACAGAGCCGGTATTGCCCCCGGATATGCCGCATGTTCATAAACCCAATGATAAGGGATACTGTTCCGATGTAAATTGTGGACAGATTGCAGATGGTAAGGCTGCGTTATACGGAAGACAGTTGATCTTAAATGATAGCATAGGCGTGAATTTCTATATGGACATAACCTCGAAAGTAAACAAAAATGAATTGACCATGAAATTTACCTTGACAAATGGTAAAACAGTGGAAAAGAGTTTCGCGGATGTCATTGTGAAAAACATGAACGGTAAGCCTTATTACGGATTTATGTGCGAAGTGTTTGCTACAGAGATGAATCAGCAGATTACAGCGCAGCTGTATGAGGGAGATAATGCAATCGGCCAGGCATATATCTATTCCGTAAAACAGTATTGTGATACGCAGTTACAGAATGAAGCGGTACTGGCAAGTCCCAAAACGGTAAATATGATTCAGGCTATGATGAATTATGGCGCTATGTCTCAGATTTATTTTGGCAATACTGCGGAAGGATTGGTGACTACCAATACTCCGACACCCTTCACTACTGCAGAGCTGGAGAACTTAAAAGCCAATTATGCGAAGAAGGCCTATATGCAGAATGCGAAGGACCAGATTGCAGTAAGAGGAATGAGTCTTGTGCTTCGTACCGAGACAGCTTTACGTGCAGAGTTTACGATGGGAAGGAAGTCCGAAACGGAGAATTACAACTTGTCAGAGTTTGATTTCATTGCCTACCAGGTAGTAGACCAGAATACTTTGCTGGAAGTAGAAGGCCGAAGTGGCAATTACCAGGGAGTAGATTTCTTCGAAATTATAGGAATCAATCCGGCAGAGCTGAGTAATCATTATAGAATTATAGTGACCAGAAAGGCGGATGCTGCGGTTGTAACTGAAATCAATTATAGCCCGTTCACCTATTTGAACAGTATGTATAATAATGCTGCAGCTACACAGAAGTTAAAAGATGTGATTGTATCCATGTACAGATACAACGAAGCGGCAAAGGTATACCAGGGAAATTAACGAGCAACAAAAAAGGAGCCCATGTGGGCTCCTTTTTGTATATTCACTTATAAATTATTAATCCGTAAAATTATCAAAATATCCCTGAATATGCACAATGGGTGTACCCTTGTCACCGGAACCGCTGGTCAAGTCGCAGAGGGAACCGATCAGGTCGGTGAGCTGTCTGGGAGTGGTACCCTGGGAAGCCATGTTGCCTACCAGGTTATCAGCCTTGGACTTGATGCTCTTAGAGATTGCTTCTTTCAACTCTGCACCGCTTAAGTTCTTGAACTCATTGTCAGCCAAGTATTTCAATTTGATTTCGTTGGGAGTACCTACCAGGCCGGCAGTAAATGCAGGGGATACTACGGGGTCAGCCAACTCCCAGATTTTACCCTGAGGATCTTTGAAGGCGCCGTCGCCGTATACCATAACTTCTACATGCTTGCCGGTCTTCTGCAGGAACTGTTCTTGAATAGCTTCTACCAAATCCTGGCACTCTCTGGGGAAGAGTTTTACGGTGTCCTCGGTGGACTTGTTGGAGCCCAGAAGTCCGTATCTTGCGTTGTAGCCGCTACCGTTAATAGGTGCGCTCATGATATCGTCCAGGCCGCAAACTGCCTTTGCGCCTGCTGCCAGCAACAAGCGTTTGCTTCTTGCTCTGGTGTGAATATCACAGGTCAATACACAATCAGTATAGTTCAAAATAGTGGTAGGATTGTTTGCGAAAATGATTTCTACTTCAGCGCCTGCCTCAGTGATCAATTCGCTGTAATACTGCACATAGTCCACACCGGTGAAAATGTGCTTGTTTTCGCCGAACAAATCTCTGTACTGCTTCAGGGTCAATACATCGGTGTAAGGGTTGATGCCTGCTGCTTCTACCTGATCCATGGTAAGAAGGGAGTTGCCCACTTCATCGGTGGGATATCCCAGCATCAATACGATTTTCTTAGCGCCCATAGCGATACCCTTCAAACAGATGGAGAAACGGTTACGGGACAAGATGGGGAGGATGACACCGATGGTCTCTCCGCCTAATTTTGCCTTTACATCTGCAGCGATGTCATAAATGGTAGCGAAGTTGCCCTGGGCACGAGCCACAATGGACTCGGTCATGGATACCACATCGCGGTCGCGCATGGTATAGCCTTCGCTTTCTGCTGCTTCCAAAACGCTGTTTACGGTGATTTCTACCAAATCATCTCCGGGTCTGATGATGGGACAACGAATACCTCTTGAAATAGTTCCTACTCTTCTTTCCACAATTCCTACCTACTCTTTCTTATAAATTTAATGCATTATAACGCTCGATTATGGGGCGTATTAGTGGCTGTTATGGAGTTTCCTCCCAGCCCGCGTGTATTATACACACGGCTTATGTTGAATGCAAGTGAAAATTTTAAATGCAAGTAAATTATTTTCATATATGCAAAAATCCATGCATTTCGGGAATGAAATGGATTTGCAAAATTACGGGCATGTGATACAATCTATACTATATTAAATAGAGAGGTGTCCGATACATGAAAAAAGCAAATTTTAAAGCATTATTACCTATCGGGGTATTCCTGGTGTTATACCTGGGTCTTGGTATTATCTTCGAGTACGTTATGAAAATTAGTATGGGATTCTATAATATCCCCATTGTAGTAGTATTTTTGATTGCGCTTATTGTAGCATGCATGCAAAATAAGGGAATCAGTTTGGACGAAAAAATTGGATTGATGTCCAAAGGCATTGGTGATAAAAATATTGTCACGATGTTGTTTATCTTCCTGTTGGCCGGGGCCTTCGTGGGCGTGCTGGGCAGAAGCAGCGCAGAGAGTGTGGCATATTTTGTGTTATCCTTTATTCCTGCACAATATTCCGTTTTGGTATTGTTTGTGGTAAGTGCCTTTGTTTCTTTGGCGATGGGTACTTCTGTAGGTACTATCACCCTGATTGCCCCCATCAGTATTGCAGTGGCGAATGCTTCCGGTTTTGCGCCGGAGTTGTGTCTGGGAATTGTAGTGGGTGGTGCTATGTTTGGTGATAACTTATCCTTTATTTCCGATACTACCATTGCCGCATGCAATGGTCAGGGTTGTCAGATGAAGGACAAGTTCCGCGAAAATTTTGGCATCGCACTGCCTGCAGCATTGGCGACCATAGTTTTATTGCTGATTCGTACGCTGGGTAGTAATGTAGGTGAGGCGGTAGTAGAGGAGTATAATTTAGTGCAAATCATTCCTTATCTGTTGGTTCTTGCCGGCGGTATTATCGGTATTAATGTTTTTATTGTGTTAATCGTGGGTATTATCAGTGGTGCCATCATTATGCTGGCAACAGGAGCCACAGTCCCTACAGATATTTTGTCCAATATGGGCTCCGGCGTATCCGGTATGTTTGAAACTGCCATGGTGGCGATTTTAGTGGCGGCTATTTGTGCGCTCATTGAGGAATACGGTGGTTTTGCAGCACTGCTTCAGTTGATCAAAAAAGTATTCCGCGGCAAACGTGGCGGTCAGTTGGGTATGGGTCTGTTGGTAGGTGCTATGGATATTGCTACGGCAAATAACACGGTGGCTATCGTAATGGCTAATCCGATTGCCAAAGAAATGGCAGAAAACTATGATATTTCTCCTAAGAAAGCAGCGTCCTTGCTGGATACTTTTTCCTGTATTTTCCAGGGGATTTTGCCATATGGCGCGCAGATGCTGGTGGCATTGTCCGTGGCCGCAGAGTTAGGAACGGGGATTACCGCATTTGATTTGATCCCGAATCTGATTTATCCCATGATGCTATTGATTAGCTCCCTGATATTTATATTTATCATTCCTGAGAAGAAGCAGAGAGGTTAAGCGAGATGATTATCACGGTATTTGTGGCTATCGTATGTATTTATACGGCGGCGAAAATTATGAGTTTAGATGAGAGAGCCACTGTTTTTAACAAGAAAAAGATTCAGGTAAAGGATGTCAAGAAATACAACAAGGCATGTGCAGGTTTGGTGCTTGGCTTTGGCGTTGCGGCTGAAATTCCTCTTGTGGTTATGGGATGGTTTGGTGCAAAGATTTGGCTGAGCGTCGCAATGGTGGTTTTGCTTATTGTAGAGGCTGTTGTGGTGACCAAGATATATGCAAAAATCGAGAAAAATTTGATAAAAAAATACGATGAAAAGGAATGATGATTTATGAGCATTAAGGCTGTTGTTTTAGAGGAGTTTAAAAAAGTATATGGAGAAAGCACCGGTGCAAAAGTGTATTTTGCGCCCGGTCGTGTAAATTTGATTGGAGAACACACAGACTATAATGGAGGCCATGTCTTTCCCTGTGCTCTAAGCATTGGTACATATGGTGTGGCCTGTCCCAGAGAGGATAGAGTGCTGAGATTCTATTCTGTGAACTTCCCACAGCTTGGGGTGATCGAGTCTTCCTTGGATGATTTGGTTCCCGATCCAAAGGCGGAATGGACCAATTATCCCAAGGGTGTAATGTGGGCGTTTGAACAGAGAGGGATGAAGATTCCTACAGGTATGGATTTGGTGCTGTATGGCAATATTCCTAACGGATCCGGTCTTTCCTCTTCGGCATCTGTGGAGGTTTTGACGGGATTTATCCTGAGAGATTTGTTCGGTTTTGATGTGACGAACCAGGATTTGGCGTTGATTGGCCAGTTTGCTGAGAATAAATACAATATGGTAAACTGCGGCATAATGGATCAGTTTGCCATTGCTATGGGGAAAAAAGATCATGCCATCTTTTTGGACACAGCGGATTTGAGTTTCGAATACGCGCCCATTAAATTGGATGGGGCCAAAATCGTCATTGCATGCAGCAACAAAAAGCGTGGCCTGGCAGATTCTAAGTACAATGAGCGCCGCAGTGAGTGTGAAGAGGCCTTGGCAGAGCTGCAAACGGTAGTTGCTGCAGAAAACTTAGGGGCTTTGGATGAGGAAACCTTTGAAAAATACAGTGCCGTTATCGGCAGTGACATCCGCAAAAAGCGTGCAAAGCATGCAGTGTATGAAAATCGCAGGACAATGCGCGCGGTAGAAGCGTTGAAGGACGGCGATGTGGTTGCATTTGGGCAGTTGATGAATGCTTCCCATGTGTCATTGCGAGATGATTACGAAGTGACAGGTATCGAATTGGATACCTTAGTAGAAGAAGCGTGGAAGATAGATGGCGTCATTGGCTCCCGTATGACAGGTGCCGGTTTTGGCGGTTGCACGGTAAGCATCGTAATGGATGAGGCTGTGGACGAATTCATCCAAAAAGTTGGAGAAGCATATCTTGCAAAAATCGGATATGCAGCAAACTTCTATGTGGTAGACATCGGAGATGGACCTTGTGTGTTATAAGGGACATAAAGAAGGGTTGGCTATGAAATTTTTATTGGTTGCCATCAATGCAAAATACATACATTCTAATCCTGCCGTATATAGCCTGCGGGCTTATGCGGGGGAGGAGTACGCACCCTATATCGAATTGGCAGAATACACCATCAATCAGCAGATGGATGAAATTCTTGCGGATATTTACAAAAGAAAGCCCACTGTCGTGGGTTTTTCTTGCTATATCTGGAATTGGCGTATGGTGCAGGAATTGATGGCAGAAGTTCATGCCCTCTTGCCGGAAACTCACCTATGGCTGGGCGGTCCGGAGGTGTCCTATGATGCGCCCGGAGTTTTGGCGGAGTATCCGTTTTTGACAGGTGTCATGATTGGCGAAGGGGAAGCGACCTTCCGCGATTTGATGGAATATTATGTGGGCAGGGAAGTGCAGGCATCAGAGATAACGCCTTTGTTACAATCAGTGGGGTCAGATGAGACTGATAGAATGTCCCAGATTGCCGGATTGTGCTTGCCTGCCGGGTATACCCGTGTACGCCCTTTGATGGATATGAGTTGCATCCCGTTCTTGTATGATAATTTGAGGGATTTCGAGCATCGCATTGTATATTACGAAAGCAGTAGAGGATGCCCGTTCCGCTGTAGTTATTGTCTATCCTCTGTGGACAAGACGGTGCGGCTGCGTGACATCAACATCGTAAAAAAAGAACTGCAATTTTTCCTGGATAAACAGGTGGTGCAGGTAAAATTCATTGATCGTACTTTTAATTGCAACCACCACCATACCATGGAAATCTGGAAGTATATTCTGGAAAATGACAATGGTGTCACAAATTTTCATTTTGAAGTATCCGCCGATATTTTGCGGGAGGATGAAATAGAACTATTACAGCAGATGCGTCCCGGACTGGTACAGCTGGAGGTGGGCGTACAAAGCGTGAACGATTGTGCATTGCAGGCAATTCACCGACATATGGATGTGGATAAGCTGACAGAGAAAGTTGTACAACTACAAAAGAACCATAATATTCACTTGCATTTGGATTTGATTGCAGGCTTGCCGGAAGAAGGTATGGATAGTTTTAGGGATTCGTTTAACAGGGTCTATGGCATGCATCCGGAACAACTGCAGTTGGGTTTTTTGAAGGTATTGAAGGGCACAGAGATGTGGGAGAGAGCAGAAGAGTTTGACATTCGTTATCACCGCAATCCACCCTACGAGGTGCTTTCTACGAAATGGATTTCATACGATGATATTTGTAGACTAAAAGAGGTGGAGCAGATGGTGGAGTTGTACTACAACAGTGGTCAGTTCAGCCATACAGTCTCTTTCCTGGAAAGAGCCTTTGAAACGCCCTTTGATATGTATACCTCTTTGGCAGCATATTACAGAGAGCGGGGATATTTTGCAAACAGTCCGGCCAGAGTATATCGATATCAGGTGTTGCTTCAGTTTGCCGTGGAAAAAGATGGTGCCAACGAAGCCGTGTATCGGGAGCTGCTTACTTATGATATGTATTTGAGAGAAAATCTAAAAAGCAGGCCGCCCTTTGCCCTTGACATCATTCCTTACAGAGAGGATATGGTTGCATTCTATAAAAAGGAAGAAGAGGAACGCAATTACCTGGCAGGATATGTGGGCTATGATTGGAAGCAAATGAGCAAGATGACCCATTTGGAACCCTTCCATTACCCGGTGTGGGATATGACCTCGGAGATGCCACTGCGGGGTAAGGGTACATCCTATGTTTTGTTCGACTATCAGGAAAGAAATCCGTTGACAGGAAATGCAAAAATTTATATTCTGCCCTGATAGTCTAAAATAACAACAGGATTTTTACTGCGCAAAGGATGGAAGAAAAAGGTATGTTGAATTCTTACGTATGTGTGGATTTGGAAACTACGGGACTGAATCCTAAAATAGATAAAGTGATTGAAATCGGCGCAGTGAAGGTGGTAGAAGGTAAGGTGGCGGAAACTTTTTCCACGCTGGTTAACCCTGGTAGGAATTTGGAACAACGGGTGGTGGATTTGACCGGAATAAATGATGCTGAGCTGGCCCGGGCCCCCTATATTGAAATGGTGTTACCCCGATTCATAGACTTTGTGGAAGATTTGCCCTTGTTGGGACATAATGTGCAGTTTGATTTTTCGTTTCTGAAAAAAGCAGCGGTCAACATGGGTATGAAAATGGAATGTACGGCTGTGGACACCCTGCGCATTGCCAGAGTTCATCTGGCCGGGTTAGAGAAGAAAACACTGGAATTCTTGTGTGATTATTATAGAATTTCTTATCAGGCACATCGCGCCTACGAGGATGCCTATGCCACCCATCTTCTATATCAGAAAATGGTGGAGGAGTTTTATCGTCCGGAAGATCCGGTGTTTCAACCAAAACCGCTGATTTATCAGGCGAAAAAAGACGGTCCGGCCACAAGTAGCCAGAAGGAACGGTTATATCGCCTGGTGGATAGGCATAAACTGGTTTTGCCTGTGGACATAGAAAAAATGACGAAGAGTGAAGCCAGCCGTTTGACGGATGTCCTTCGTTCGAAAGGGTTTGTGTAGGTTTTGCCTGATATCCAAATTGTGGATGTAAAAATGCCCCTGTAATTCTTGCAAAGGGGATAAAAATATCTTATTATTAAGTGGTAGAAAAGAGGTGCCTAAGATGATGAATTTGAATTCGAAAAAGAGTAGAAAGACAATTTCTGTGATTATTATAGTGATTTTGGTTTTGGCTATGATTATTCCGGCATTGTCGTATTTGGTATATTAGGAGAGAAAAGAATGTTTTATGCGTTGTTGTTGGCCGGTGTGTTGATGTTTGGACAGACAAGCACAGTGGTTGCGCAGGAAGAACTGACAATCAGAGATGGTGTTTATGCCGGAGAGATTTCCTTGGGTGGGATGACGGCCGAGGAAGCCACACTTAGAATTGAGGAATATATCGATGCATTGCGGACCACGGAAATCACTCTGATGGCGGCAAATGATACCCCGGTGGAGGTGACTGCGGGAGACTTGGGTCTGTTCCACGCCAATGCGGAGTTGGTGGAGGAAGCTTTGCGCCTGGGAAACAAGGGCAATGTTATCGAACGATACAAGGCGTTGAAGACGATGGAAAATGAAGGGATTGTGCTTCCGGTGGAAATTGATTTTGACTGGGAAGAGATTGGCAAAACCCTGATTGATACATGTACCATGTATGATGTGGATCCCCAAGATGTTACACTGCGTCGAGAAGGCGGTAGTTTTCAGATTACAGGGGGGCAGATGGGCTTGGCTGTGAAAGTGCCGGAGTCTACAGATGTTGTATACGAACATATGGCCCGTGAGTGGGACAGAGCTCCTGCTGTGATAGAGCTTGTGATTGAAGAAACTGCGTATCAGGGTTCCGCGGAAGAGCTGGCTAAGGTGCAGGATGTCTTGGGAAGTTTTACTACCGGTTATCAGACTTCGGCAGCAGCAAGAAGTGGCAATGTGGAGAATGGCTGTCGTTTAATTGACGGTGTGGTATTGTATCCCGGAGAAGAATTTTCTGCATTGGAATTGGTGACTCCCTTTACGGAGAGCAATGGGTATTTTCCTGCAGGTTCCTATCTCAATGGGCAGGTAGTGGATAGCTTGGGAGGTGGAATTTGTCAGGTCACGACCACGCTTTACAATGCTGCGCTTCTGGCAGAACTGGAGATAACACAGCGATACAATCACTCCATGACGGTTGGTTATGTGGATTTGTCTGCAGATGCCGCCATTGCGGAGAGTGCCGGCAAGGACTTTAAATTTGTCAATAATACGGATGCCCCGATTTACATTGAAGGCATCACTAAGAATAGGAACATTATCTTTAATATTTATGGAAAAGAAACCCGCAATCCTAACAGGCATGTGAGTTACGAATCGGTGATGGTGGAGACCATTGAAAAAGGTCCTGATAGTATTGTGGCAAAAGCGGATCAGCCCCTGGGTTATTTCAAATTACACAGTGGTTACACGGGCTATAAATCCCAGCTTTGGAAGGTAGTAACGGAAAATGGTCAGGAAGTGAGTCGCACCCGTGTCAATTCCAGTAATTACAAGATGGTAAATACCGTGGCGGAAGTAGGTGTGGCAACCGAGAACGCAGATGCCTACAACGAAATTATGGCAGCCATCGGTACGGCAAATATTGCCCATGTACAGAATGTCATTGGACAATTGACAGCAGTACACACACCCCAATGAGAATGACGGAATATAGGAACAGGTAAGGGAAAGATTGTATGAAGGCAGGCAAAATATCAGAGAATATTTTGAAGCGATCTGTGCTCAGACAAATTAAGTCAAGAAGGAAAGAAATCATCAGTGGTGCAGGCCTTGGAAAGGACTGCGCCCTTTTCTCGTCAGGTGCTGATATGGTGGTTTGTGTCCAGGAGGCAGTGGTTGCCTGTACAGAGGAAGAAATGGTACAGGTGGTGGGCGTGGAGCCCTTTATGAGTATGGCGCATCTAGTCCATAAGGTTGCAAACAATTTGTCTACCTCCGGGGCTACTCCGATGGCTTGTATGTTGTCCATTGTTTTGCCGCTGTACACAGAGGAACCCGTGCTGAAATCACTGATGCAGCAGGCAGAAGATGTTTGCAGGCAATTGTCTATGGAAATTGCAGGTGGTCAGACCAGGGTGTCAGAGCAAGTTCGTTTCCCGGTGGTCACCGTAACGGGTATCGGAAGAAAAGCAGAGACAGTTGAGGATAGAGGGAAGAAGTCTTCTTCGGAGAAAAAAGAAGTAGGTTTTGCCCCTATACAGGACATTGTCATCACCAAGTGGATTGGATTACAGGGCACTGCCATTTTGGCAAAGCGCAACGCAGAAATGCTGAAGAAAAGATATCCGGCGTATCTGGTAGAGGAAGCCCAAGGTTTTGACAGATATTTGTCCGTCTTGCCGGAGGCAGGGATTGCGGCAACGTTTGGTGCCACGCAAATGCATGATGCATCTGAGGGTGGTATCTTTGCTGCATTGTGGGAATTGGCAGAGCGTGCAGGCGTGGGAATGACCATTGATTTGAAAAAGTTGCCCTTGCGTCAGGAAACTGTTGAAATATGTGAGCAATGCGATACCAATCCCTATGAGTTGTTGTCGGGGGGCAGTCTTATTATTTACACTCCCAATGGGGAAGCGCTGGTAGAGTTGCTTGGGGAGCAGGGCATTCCCGCGTGTGTGGTGGGACAGACCAATCAAACCAAAGACAGGATACTGACCAATCAGGAAGAAATCCGTTACATGGATAAACCTAAGCAGGACGCCATATATGGAGCGTAAGCTAGGAGGGGTTGACACCAACCTTTAGGATAAGGAAAGTACGAGGAAGACAGGATGCACATTATATTACATCAGCCGGAAATACCGGGAAATACCGGAAATATAGGAAGAACCTGTGTGGCCACAGGAACAGCCCTTCATTTGATTGAGCCGCTGGGATTTCGTATCGATGAAAAGGAAATCAAGAGAGCGGGTATGGATTATTGGAAGGACCTGGAGTTGCACCGCTATGTGAATTTTGAGGATTTTTTAGAGAAAAATCCGGGGGCTAAGATTTGGATGGCGACCACCAAGGCAAAACATACCTACACGGAAGTGGAGTTTGGACCAAACGATTTTATTATGTTTGGCAAAGAGAGCGCAGGTATTCCGGAGGAAATATTAGTGGATTACGAGGAAACTGCCATTCGTATTCCCATGCTGTCTGCCATTCGTTCCTTAAATCTGTCCAATGCGGCAGCCATCGTGCTCTATGAAGCACTTAGACAAAATGGATTTGCTGATATGCAGAAAGAAGGAGAACTTCATCGCCTGCACTGGAACGGGAATTAAATACAAACCGCATAAAATCTTCGCAAACTGTAATGCTAATAAAAACAAGTTGCGGAGGTTTTTTTATGGAGAAAAATGTGCGGCCCTTTGGCATCAAAGATAAGTTGGGCTATATGTTTGGGGATTTCGGCAATGATTTCAGTTTTATTTTTGCCGGCAGTTATCTGATGATTTTTTACACGAAGGTGCTTGGATTTAGCGGAACTGTGGTTGGGACACTGTTTTTGTGTGCCCGTTTGGTGGACGCTTTTACGGATATTACCATGGGCCGAATCGTGGACAGGGTAAAGCCGTCTAAAGATGGTCGGTTTCGTCCCTGGATTCGACGGATGAGTATCCCGGTGGTGGTCAGTAGCTGCCTGATGTATTTATATTTTGTGAAGGATTGGCCCTATGCTGCCAAATTGGCTTATGCTGTTGTGACATATATTTTATGGAGTTGTTTCTGTTATACCGGGATTAACATCCCCTATGGCTCCATGGCATCTGTGCTTAGTCCGGAGGCGTCTGACAGAGCGGCATTGTCTACCTTTCGTAGTGTGGGAGCCTGTCTTGCAGGTGTGTTTATCGGCGTGGTGGCGCCGCTGGTGATTTATCAGACGGATGCGAATGGCAATCAGGTGGTTAACCCGGTGAATCTGACGCTGACAGTGATTGTGCTTGGTGTGTTGGCATTGATTTGCTTTGTCCTCTGCTATTTTCTATGTTTGGAAAGGGTCTCTTTCGATAAAAAGGAATCCCAACAAATCGGGTTTCGGGAAATGTTCCGTGGGCTGACAGAGAACAGGGCCCTGCTGGCGTTGGTGGCTTCAGCCTTGCTTTTGTTGTTGGCCAGTATGCTGGGTCAGGCGATGAACAATTATCTGTTTTTTGATTATTTTAAAAACGCCAAATTACTGTCCATCGTAAATGTAATTGGCGTGGCAGGCGTTTTGATATTGGCTCCTTTTTCGGCGAAAATCACACAAAAATTTGGGAAAAAGGAAGTGGGTTCCGCAGGTATGTTGTTAGCAGGTGTAACCTATCTTACCTTATTCTTTTTGAGGGTTCGCTCTGTGCCGGTATTCATTGCTTTCTTTTTGATTGGCACCATAGGAATGGGTGCTTTTAATCTGGTGATATGGGCTTATATTACCGATATCATTGATTACCAGGAAATTTGTACCGGGCGAAGAGAAGATGGCACCATTTATGCGGTATACTCCTTCTCCCGTAAATTGGGTCAGGCACTGGCCGGTGGTTTAGGAGGTTTCGTTTTGACCGCCATTGGGTATGTGTCAGAGGCAACATCTCAAAGCGAGGTGGTCTCTGAAAGAATTTACACCATCTCTACTCTTGTGCCGGGGATATGTTATTTGCTTGTTTTTCTGGTGATGTGGTTCCTGTATCCTTTGTCCAAACGCGTGGTAGAGGAGAATGCTGCAGTTCTAAGAAAAAAAAGAACCAAGGAAATATCATAGCCACTACTGTAGCGGAAGGATAAGGGAGATGTACCTGCCAAACTAATTGAAAAAATCTGCATATTATGATACTATAATAATGTTAATAGAGTTAAGATGCAGACGGGTAGGTGCATATATGAAGATTGAACGGATTGACGAAAAGACCGTAAAATGCTATTTATCCACAGAGGATTTAGAAGAATTTAATATAGATTACAAGGATTTCATCTTGAGAAATGACAAGGCCAGGGAAGTGGTTCACGAGATATTCACCCAGGCGGCAGAGGAAGTGGGTTACAAGCCGCCTCAGGTAGCGTTTGATTTGCAGATTATGCTGTTGCCGGACAAAAGTCTGCTGCTGACTTTTTCTGAGAGAGATCCTAATATGGATGATGAGAAACAGTTTTTGAACTGCTTAAAGGAAATGAAAAAAATGTTCCATCAGGCAAAGGAAGCCATGGAGAAGCAGGAAGGGTTGGCGATATCTGATGAGCCGGGGCCCGTTGCGCCTGCCGACAAAGAATCCAAGCCGGAGTTTGCAGTGTTTGTATTTTCCTCTCTGCGCAAGGTGATGGAGTTTGCTGCGATTTTGCCTGCAAACTTAAGAGTAGAAAGTGCACTGTATCTCCATGAGGGATATTATTATCTGTATTTCCTGAAGGGTGGCGCATCCTATCAAAGATATAGTAGGGCATGCATACAGGCCTTGGAATTTGCTGCTTTGTACACTGCAGAAGAATCCCGAGCTTTCCATATCAAAGAGCATGGAGAATGCCTCATCGCAGAAAAGGCACTCAAGCACCTAAGAGGTTGAAAATGAGAAATATTTCTTGGAAAACTTATCTTTTGAAGAGTTTTAAAATTGCTGTGGCAGCAGTGCTTGCCATTCTTGTGGCGGAGGAGATTGGTCTAAAATTCCCTGTCACAGCAGGCATTATTACGGTGCTGACCATCCGAGATACAAAAAAGGACACGATGCGTAGCTTATGTAGCCGCGCATTGTCTTTTTTATTCGCTGTTTTGATTTCGGGCATATTTTTTGGATTGCTTGGTTTTACCTTGTGGAGTTTTGCCCTATATTTGTTCGTGTATGGGTTGCTCTGCCTCAGTGTGGGCAGGGGGGAAACCATTGTGCCGGTTTCTGTATTAGTAGCGCATTTTCTCAGCGAAGGGAATATGGGATTTGAGATGTTGGTCAATGAAAGTTTGTTGCTTTTGGTGGGTAGCACCTTCGGCTTTTTAAGCAATCTCCATTTACGCAAAAACGCAAGAGAATTTGAGCGCTTGGCAGCAGAAGTGGATGACCAAATCAGAGGCATCTTCCGGCGAATGGCGCTTTGGCTGCCTAAGGAGGATAAAAGTGGTTATGAAGCCGGCTGTTTTGTCCGATTGGAGGAGGCGTTGAAGGCTGCAAAAATTTCCGCCGTGGAAAACTATGAGAATGAGCTCTGGGGCGGGGACCGTTTTGCTCTGGATTATATCGCCATGCGGGAGCGACAGAGTGTCATTTTGAAAGAAATTTATGAAAATATTGTGGGAATCCGTTACCTTCCCCGTCAGGCTGTGCAGGTGGCAGAACTATTAAAGGAGATCGAACTGGCTTATCACAGGGACAACACGGTAGAGGGATTACTGCAAAAATTGGACATGCTTTTGCAGGATATGGATGGGCAGCCATTGCCGGTGACGAGACAGGAATTTGAGGCTCGCGCAATCCTTTTCTATATATTGAAACAAATTCGCAATGTTTTACAAATAAAGAGGGAGTTCGTCTTGACAAATCCCGCTTATAAGCAATACAATCATATACAAGTTGAAATGCTTAAGTCAAAGGAGAAAAGCAATGGCAGATAAGAAAATGGTAGAAGAAATTACTTCCATGGATGTGGATTTTGCCCAATGGTATACCGATGTGGTAATCAAGGCAGAATTGATCGATTATACTTCTGTAAAAGGATGTATGGTAATCAAGCCCGCAGGTTATGCGATTTGGGAGTTAATTCAGAAACAGTTGGACGCGAGATTTAAGGAAACAGGGGTGGAGAATGTTTATCTTCCTATGTTCATTCCCGAGTCCCTGCTGCAGAAGGAAAAGGACCATGTAGAGGGATTTGCACCGGAGGTGGCATGGGTGACCCATGGTGGCTTGCAACCTCTGGCAGAGAGAATGTGCGTGCGCCCTACATCTGAAACGCTTTTCTGCGATTTTTATAAAAATGATATTCACTCTTACAGAGATTTACCAAAGGTATATAACCAGTGGTGTTCTGTCGTTCGTTGGGAAAAAGAAACCAGACCGTTCCTGCGTTCCAGAGAGTTTTTGTGGCAGGAAGGACATACTGCACATGCTACTGCTCAGGAGGCAGAAGAGAGAACCATTCAGATGCTGAATGTGTACGCAGATTTCTGTGAGCAGGTGCTGGCGATTCCTGTAGTCAGAGGACAGAAAACCGATAAAGAAAAGTTCGCAGGCGCTGTGGCTACTTATACCATTGAAGCGCTGATGCATGATGGAAAGGCATTGCAGTCCGGTACCAGCCACAACTTTGGCGACGGATTTGCGAAGGCTTTTGATATTCAGTTTGCAGATAAGGACAACACCTTGAAGCATGTTCATCAGACTTCTTGGGGTATGACCACCCGACTGATCGGCGCCATCATCATGGTACACGGTGATAACGAAGGCTTGGTATTGCCTCCCAGAGTAGCACCTACGCAGGTTTGCATTGTTCCTATTATGCAGAAGAAGGAAGGTGTCTTGGAAAAAGCATTTGAATTGAAGGATATGCTTTCTAAGAACTTCCGCGTGAAAGTAGATGACACTGACAAATCTCCCGGATGGAAATTTGCAGAAGCGGAAATGAGAGGATATCCTCTGCGAGTGGAAATCGGACCTAAGGACATCGAGGCCGGCAAATGTGTGATTTGCCGTCGTGATACCAAGGAAAAGATAGAGGTGGCATTGGACGAATTAGAGACGAAGGTTGGAGAACTTTTGGAAACCATACAGGTAGAGATGCTGGAGAGAGCAAGAGCCCACAGAGAAGAGCATACCTATGTGGCAAAGGATTTTGATGAGTTTGTAAAGACCTTTAATGAAAAAGCAGGCTTTGTGAAAGCGATGTGGTGTGGAGACAGAGCTTGTGAGGATACTATCAAAGAGAAATTAAGTGTAACCAGCCGTTGTATGCCTTTCAAGCAAGAAACCCTTGCAGACACTTGTGTGTGCTGCGGTAAGCCTGCCAAGAAGATGGTATACTGGGGACGTGCATATTAAGAAAGATAAGAGGAGAGACGAAGATGATTCATAAAGAGATTCCCATTCAGGTAGAAGGTTCACAGGAATATGCCCGTTTGACTACCTATATCCACAATAATTACGAGGGAATTGAACTCACCATGCCCCCCAGACCTTTGGTGATTCTCTGTCCCGGCGGCGGCTATCAGCATCTGTCCCAGAGAGAGGCCGAGATTATGGCCACCCAGTTTTTGGCAATGGGGTATCATGCAGCAGTGCTTTGGTATTCCGTACATCCTGCGAAATATCCCACAGCGCTGACAGAATTGGCCACAGCAGTTTTGACAGTTCGTCAGCATGCTGAAGAGTGGTATGTGAATCCGGAGCAGATTTTTGTGCTTGGATGTTCTGCGGGTGGACATTTGGCAGCGTCCATGGGCGTTTTGTGGAATGAAAGATTTTTAGGAGAGGCTCTGGGATTGAAGGAATCCGAGCAAAGATTACTTCGCCCCGATGGTATGATTCTTTGTTATCCGGTGATTACTTCCGGTGAGTTTGCACACAGAGGTTCCTTCAAATTTTTATTGGGCGATAAGGAAGCAGAATTGGGAGCATCTCTTTCCTTGGAAGACCGTGTTACAGATCAGACCCCGCCGGCATTTATATGGCATACTTTTGAAGATGGTTCCGTGCCGGTAGAAAATTCTCTACTGCTTGCCACAAATTTGCGCCGGTCAGGTGTTCCGTTTGAGTTACATATCTATCCTGAGGGATGTCATGGATTGGCTCTTGGAACCCGCTTGACCCAGGTGGGAACTGTCGATAGACAGGATGAGGTAAATTCATGGGTTTCTCTGGTACATACCTGGATTGAGAAGCAGTTTGTGAAATTAGATTAAAAGCAATTTAGAAGGATTTTATGAATTATATTGTTTTAGATTTAGAATGGAATCAAGGAAAAATCGAACAACAAAGGGAAGTGGCAACACTTCCCTTTGAGATTATAGAAATCGGTGCGGTAAAATTGGATCCTTCCGGGAAGGACATGGGTGAGTTCAGCCAACTCATCCAACCGCAGGTGTATAAAGAGATGCACCGGATTACCGGTGAATTGATTCATTTACAGATGAAGGAACTGAAAAACGGGAAAGCTTTTTTCAAGGTGGCGGAGGAATTCCTTCGCTGGTGCGGAGAGAAATACATTTTTTGCACTTGGGGAGCCGCCGATCTGACAGAATTACAGAGGAATCTGGAGTTCTATGATATGTATGTGTTTGAAGATGGACCGATTCCTTTTTTGGATGCGCAGAAACTGTTTAGCTTGGCTTACGAGGATGGTAAATCCAGAAAGTCGCTGGAGTATGCAGTAGACTTCCTGCAAATAGAAAAGAAAAAGCCGTTTCATAGAGCGTTGGAGGATGCGTTTTATACCGGTCAGGTCATGAAACGGATTCTTGCAGAGCATCCGGAGGTGATGAGCAAAATATCCTATGATACTTATCATCCGCCGGTAGACCGTCGATCAGAAATCAAGGTGCAATTCGACACCTATATGAAGTATATTTCCAGAGAGTTCGCGGATAAAAAGGAAATGTTTGGAGATAGAGAGGTGATTTCCAGTAAATGCTATCTCTGTCGTCGCAACCTGAGAAAGAAGATAAAGTGGTTTACTCCCAATGGGAAGCATTATTATTGCTTGGCCTACTGCCATAAGCATGGCTATTTGAAGGGAAAAATTCGAATCCGTAAAGGTCCCGGTGGAGGATGTTTTGCGGTGAAAACTACGAAGTTGATAGACGAGACGGAAGCCCAGGCATTGGAAGCCAAAAAACTGCATGTAGTGGAGTTAAGAAAAAGACGTCAGTCCTAAAAAATTAACAATGAATTCATATGCCCCCTGTCCTGCTGACAGGGGGCATGTTGTTTTAGAATCTGCGTCTTCTTCTGCGATTGCGCTGTCTCCAACGTCGACGGCTGCTTGTTCTGATACGTGATTCCTGATAATTTCTTAGAGCGGCCCGGAAGAATACCACCACAAATCCCAATACTCCAAGACCCAGGATAATCAGGATGAGAGTGAGGATGTTAATGGGGACAAAGGATGTCTTCTCCGGCGAAGGCGCAGGACGGATATCCTCCGGTTCTTCGCCATCCTCGTGGGGGAGGTGATTGACTGCTGATGTAAAATGTACCCGCACATCTCCCAATTGCATACCACCGTAGGTATAGGAAATGGTGGCGGCTGTATTTTCTTCTTGGGAATAGGTCACATTGCTTTCTAAGTCTTCTAATGTAAGCGTGGAGGGCAATACAATCACATCTTCCTTATTTAGGGAGAGCAGGGGCTGGGAACTGGCAAAAATATCAATACCATAATGGAACATTTCTCCCCCGGACAAATCAAATTTGGTTTCCTGCTCCGCAATGTTTAATTTGTCAAAATTGGAAAAGCCATAATTGAACAAGGATATCGTATCTTCATACTGATAGGGATTCTCGTCGTTCATAACTACGCAAATCAGCTTCAAGTCGCCCTTCTGAGCACAGGAAACTAAACTGTATCTGGCTGTCTCCGTAAATCCTGTTTTGCATCCCACCAAGTACTCATATGAATATTTCTTGCCGGGAATGATTTGCATGGCGTTCATTTCCAGTTTGCTCTGGGGAACTGTGTCGGATGCCGGAATTTCCAAACGCCTGGAGAGAGTGATTTTGCATAGCATCTCATTGGCAAAAAAAGCTTTTCCTATCATCGCCATATCATAGCAGGTGGTGTAGTGATTATCGTCAGGCAAACCGTTGGGGTTCACAAAGTGGGTATTGAGACACCCCAGTTCTGCTGCCCGCTTGTTCATCATGTCTGCAAACACAGACCAATCCGTACTGCCTGAAATGTGCTCTGCTGCGGCAAAAGCCACTTCGTTGGCAGAGCGGATAAGAATGGCGTTTAGACATTGTTCGATGTTCAACGCCTGTCCCACGTCCATGGCGATATGGTTGCTGTCTCTGGGGGTGTCAAACACCGCATCGTGGGAGAAGGTAACCATCTCGTCCAATTCGCACAGTTCTGTCATCATCAGGGTGGTGAGGATTTTGGTGATGCTGGCGGGAAACTGTTTTTGATGAATGTTTTTGGCATAGAGAATTGCACCGGTTTCCGCCTCTATAAGAATGGCGGATTCTGCGCCTACGATGGGCCCGGTGGGCCAGCCTGCAACTTCATTGGTCTGAACGGGCAGGGATTGATGTTGCCTTAGGCGTGCTGCTTCTTCTGCAGTCAAAGGCGCCGCCTGTACATATGACAGGGGCGAAATACTGAGAATGGCAACCAACAGGAGTAAGCCTATTGCTTTGCTGGCACTAACAGATTTACATAACTTTTTGCGGAACATAAAATACCTCTCTTGTATGTATAGAGATATTATACACTATTTTTCTAAAAAAACCATAGGGAATGCCTTTACAACAAAATGTTTCATCGTTCAACGGTTTGCGAAGCTGTGGTCTACTGGAAGCAGAAGCGGCTGTGGGCCTATCTTTTGATTGCCGGTGCAGTCATATCCCTTGCGTCCTTCTTTTTGGAACTGATGTTGTAAATTCGGAGAGGCGTTTCTTTACTAAATGGAAGGGGTGTGCTATACTTTCACAAGAAGCAAACAGAGAAGAGGTTAGTCGAATGCGTCTACGAAATATAACAGGCTCCAGAGAAGTGATTGCAGAAAGCAGATTTGTGATACAGGAAGAAATTCAGCCCCAGTGCCCCGGTACTTGGAAGGAAATTTTTAGAAATGACCGGCCCATCCACATCGAGATTGGAATGGGTAAAGGAAAATTCATTCACGCTATGGCAAAACAAAACCCCCACATCAATTATGTGGGGATTGAGAAATATTCCAGTGTATTACTTCGCGCGTTGCAGAAGATGGAATTAGAGGAACTGCCGAATCTGAAATTCCTGCGTATGGACGCGGAAGATATTACGAAAGTATTTGGCGCCGGCGAGGTGGACCGGATTTATTTGAATTTTTCAGATCCATGGCCTAAGGACAGACATGCCAAGAGACGATTGCCGTCCAGAGAGTTCCTGGCTCGATACAATATTATTCTGAAAAAGGGTGGCAAATTGGAATTCAAAACGGATAATCGTCCCCTGTTTGATTTTGCGGTGGAAGAATTGGAACCCGCTGGATGGAAGGCGGAAGTGATTACATACGACCTGCACGCAGATGAGAAGCTGGTGGAAGGTAATGTAATGACGGAATATGAGGAGAAGTTTTCCTCCATGGGCAATCCCATTTGTAAGTATATTATCTATAGATAAATGGCAGTTGGCCGGATAAATAATAATGAGTGACAATAAAAAGTCTGTGTGGCGGTGAGGAAATCTCATCGATACACAGACTTTTATGCTTTTATCGTCTATAAGGAAAATCTTAGTAATGCTTCTTGGTGTTCTCTACAGGCTCACAGGTCACATCTACACCTAACTTCTTGTAAATCTTGCAATCTACTTCGGGAATCATCACGGAAGTGTGTGCCTGACATCCTTTTAGCTTCGGAAGCTGTTCCAGAGAACGTTTGGCGTTCTCGTCGGTGCATGCTGCCAGCGTCAGTGCAATCAGCACTTCGTCTGCATGCAGGCGGGGATTTCTACCGCCCAGATAGCGAACCTTCAAATCCTGAATGGGCTCAATGGCTTCCGGTTTGATGAGTTTCGTGTCGTGGTCCACACCTGCCAAATATTTCAAAGCATTCAAAAGCAGTGCTGCGGATGCACCCAAGAAATCCGTGGTCTTAGCGGTAATAATGTGGCCGTCGGGGAGTTCCATGGCAGCAGTGGGAACCCCTAACTTTTCTGCCCGCTGCTTCGCCGCTACTGTGACACCTCTGTCCGCAGGGGAGATTTTGGCCTGATTCATAATCAGTTCGATTTTATAAACTTCGTTTTCTGCAGACTCGCCCTTTGCCACCTTGTTCAGTGCGGTGTAATATCGGCGAATAATTTCCATATGGGACGCCTGACGGCATGCATCGTCATCAATAATGCAGTTACCTGCCATATTTACACCCATATCGGTGGGAGATTTATAGGGATTTTTTCCGTAAATGCCTTCGAATATGGCATTCATAACGGGGAAAATTTCTATGTCGCGGTTATAGTTGACTGCAGTTTCGCCGTATGCCTCCAGATGATACGGATCAATCATATTGACATCGTCGATGTTTGCAGTGGCAGCTTCATAAGCCAGATTAATAGGATGCTTCAACGGGATATTCCAGATGGGGAAAGTCTCGAACTTTGCATACCCGGCCTTAATTCCACGCAAATTGTCGTGATACAGCTGGGAGAGACAGGTGGCCATTTTTCCGCTGCCTGCTCCGGGAGCGGTCACTACCACCAGAGGGCGGCTGGTTTCGATGTAATCATTTTTACCATAACCCTGCTGGCTGACAATCAAGGGAACATTGGAAGGATATCCTTCGATTATATAGTGCAGGTATACTTTGATGTTTTGTTTTTCCAGCTTTGCTTTAAACTGGTCGGCACTGTTCTGACCGGAGTAATGGGTAATCACCACACTGCCGACATACAGTCCTTTCTTCAGATACTCGTCGCGAACACGGAGTACGTCCAGGTCGTAGGTGATACCTAAATCGCCGCGCACTTTATTTCTTTCGATATCATGCGCGCTGATGACAATCACAATTTCAGCGTACTCGGACAACTGCATCAACATCTGCAATTTTGCATCAGGAGCAAAGCCGGGAAGCACTCGAGACGCGTGGTAATCGTCAAAAAGTTTGCCGCCGAACTCCAAATACAATTTGTTGCCGAACTGGTTGATTCTTTCCTTGATATTTTCAGATTGTAATCGTAAATATTTGTCATTATCAAATCCGATTCGCATAAATATCCTCATTTCTGTCCGCAAACAGTACATAATAATAAAACCACCTTAGTATTTTATCATAGTTTTTGTCGGTTGGGAATGAAAATATTTTAGAAATCTTTAACAATCCTCACCTTTTTTTCACATTTCAAGTATTGATTTATCAAATTAGAATACCTATAATAAAATAAACTATTACACCCAAAACAAATGTTGGATGAGAGGAAAGATATGAATCAACAAGGAAATCAGGGGAAAGGGCCCGGAGCGCCCAAGAAACCCAGTTTAATGACATTATTGCTGGCAGGTCTGGGGATGCTGCTGTTTATTTTTATGATATGGAACACCTTTTTGGGTGGAAACAGTAGCGCGGAGGAAGTCAGCTACACGGAATTTTTGAATATGATTGAGCAAGAGCAGGTAGAGGAGGTGGAAGTCCAGAGCAGTGGACAGATCCTGTTCACCTTGAAGGAGACAGGGGAGGAGAAGAAAGACGCTCCCATCACTCGATATCCCTTTTTGTTGGAAACCAAAACTACTTATTCCACCAATTTGATGGAGGATTTAGATACTCTTACCGCCCGCTTGGAGGAGAAGGGAATTGAGGGTAGTCGTATCTTAAGCGAAGGCTCTAATGTGCTTTTGGATATTCTGTTGTATTTGATTCTGCCTGTGCTTTTGATGTGGCTGCTGTTGGGTGGACTGTTCCGCAAAATGGGCGGCGGTGCCGGTGGCCCCATGAGTGTGGGCAAGAGCAACGCCAAAGTCTATGTGCAAAAGGAAACAGGAGTGACCTTTAAGGATGTAGCCGGCGAAGAGGAAGCAAAAGAATCCCTGGTGGAAATCGTGGATTTCCTACACAACCCCGGCAAATATTCCAGCATCGGTGCGAAATTGCCGAAAGGTGCCCTTTTGGTGGGACCTCCCGGTACCGGTAAAACCCTGCTGGCGAGGGCGGTAGCCGGCGAAGCCCATGTGCCCTTTTTCTCACTGACAGGTTCTGACTTTGTGGAAATGTTCGTAGGTGTGGGCGCGTCCAGAGTGCGAGATTTGTTTAAGGAAGCCAATAAAATGGCGCCTTGTATTATATTTATCGATGAGATTGATGCCATCGGCCGGAGCCGTGATTCCAAATACGGTGGCGGCAATGAAGAAAGAGAGCAGACTCTGAATCAGCTCCTGTCCGAAATGGATGGTTTCGATAGTTCCAAGGGTATCCTGATTTTGGCGGCCACCAACCGGCCTGAGATTTTGGACAAGGCATTGCTTCGTCCCGGACGTTTTGACCGCAGAATCATCGTGGATAAGCCGGACTTGAAGGGCCGCGTGGAAATCCTCAAGGTACACGCGAAGGATGTGAAAATGGATGAAACCGTGGATTTGGATGCCATCGCTTTGGCCACCAGTGGTGCGGTGGGATCCGATTTGGCAAATATGATCAACGAAGCCGCTATTAATGCAGTGAAAGAGGGCAGAGAATATGTGAGCCAGAAGGACCTGTTCAATGCGGTTGAAGTGGTGCTTGTGGGCAAGGAAAAGAAGGACCGGATCATGAGCAAGGAGGAGAGAAGAATCGTCTCCTATCATGAAGTGGGTCATGCGCTCATCAGTGCCCTGCAAAAGAACTCGGAACCTGTGCAGAAAATCACCATTGTACCCCGTACTATGGGTGCCCTTGGCTATGTAATGCATGTGCCCGAGGAAGAAAAGTATTTGAATACAGAGGCAGAACTGAGAGATCTGCTGGTAAGTTTCTTGGGCGGTCGCGCCGCAGAGGAAATTGTGTTTGACACAGTGACTACCGGTGCAGCCAATGATATCGAAAAGGCAACCTCCATTGCCCGCAATATGGTAACCCGGTTCGGTATGAGCAAACGCTTTGGCCTGGTGGGCCTGGCAACTGTGGAGAGCCAGTATCTGGAAGGCAGAATGGCTTTGACCTGTAGCGACGCAACTGCAGCAGAAATCGATGCAGAAGTGATTGAAATCTTGAAGGAAAGCTATGAGAAAGCATTGGAACTTTTGCGCGGCAACCGGGAGCTGATGGATAAGCTGGCAGAATACTTGATTGAAAAGGAAACCATCACCGGCAAAGAGTTTATGGCCATTTATCGTCAGGAAAAAGGATTGCCTGAGCCGGAGGAGACCAAAGCAGAACCCCCTGTTGAGGTAGAAGAAAATTCTGCGCCTGTGGAAAACCAAGAGGTAGCCCCGGAAGATACGCCGGTAGAAACAGAACTGCCTGCAGACCGGGAAGACCAAGCTGTAGAAGAAACTTCTGAGGAAGCAGAGAATCCGGTACAGAACGAAGCACCTGCCGAAGAAGGGCCCGTGGGCAGATTTTCAAAAGGAAAAATGTGAGGTATACTATGAGATACAAAATAGAAAACGAATACATTGCGGTAGAGGCGATTACCAAAGGCGCAGAGGCTAAGTCCATGGTGATGAAGGAAACCGGACAGGAATACCTGTGGCCCGGTGACGAGGAAAACTGGGGAAGAAGCACACCGCTTTTGTTTCCGATTGTGGGCAGAATGCATGAGAAACATTTTAAACATAAAGGCGAAAAATATTTTCTCAAGTATCACGGATTTGCCCGTGAGAGCATCTATGATGTGCAGAGCATAGAGCCCAACAAAATCGTATTTACTTTGACTGACACACCGGAACGATTGGAAGTATATCCCTTTAAGTTTCTGCTGGAAGTGATTTATGAGTTGCCCCAAGGAGAGAAGTGTTTGCAGGTTACCTGGCGTGTACACAATAAGTCGGACGAAGAGATGTACTTCTCCATTGGCGGACACCCCGGATTTTTGTTCCCTCATGGAGATATGGAGGGATGCAAGATTGCATATTTAGATAAAAAGGGTAAAGTGCTTGAGAACCTTCAGAGTATTGTCAGTCTGGTAATTAATGCCGACGGATTGCTGGCAGGGGAGACTGTAGAAATTCCCATGGAAAACGGCATTATGCCGGCAGTGGAGAATACAGAAAAGTACGATACCATTCTGGTAAATGAAAAGGAAATCGGAGGCCTTGGCCTGTGTGACAGAGAGGGCAATATTGTGGCAAAAGTTTTGTCGGATGCACCTTACTGGGGCATATGGCGTGAACATACTCCTGGCTCACAGTTCTTGTGCTATGAACCTTGGTTCGGGGTATGCGGCGAGGTTGGTTTTTGTGGAGAAATCAAGGACAAGCTTGCCATTGAACGGATTCCTGTGGGAGGCTGTTGGGAAAACGGATTTAAAATCGAATTATAAAATGACGAGGCGGACAAAATTATCTTGTGTCCGCCTTATTAAATGTGTATAATAAAGTAGTATTATTGTGCAAATACACCAGAAATAGAATGTGGAGTGAAAAAGAATGAAGCGTTCAAAAAGATTTGAAACATTGGCAGAACGTCCCGTCAACAAAGACGGTTTCATAGAAGAATGGCCGGAGATGGGCTTTGCAGCGATGCACAGTCCCTATGACCCTAAGCCTTCCATCAAAATTCAGAATGGTAAGGTAATGGAGTTGGACGGTGTCCCCAGAGAAAAGTTTGACTTTATCGATCAGTTTATCGCGGATTACGTGATTCGTCCTGACAGGGCAGAGAAGTCTATGGCTATGGATTCTTTGGAGATTGCCAGAAAAATCGTTGATATCAATGTTCCCCGTAAGGAGATTTTGAAAATATGTAGTGGCATCACTCCTGCAAAATTGGCAGAGATTATCTGCCATATGAATGTGGTGGAGTTGATGATGGCGATGCAAAAAATGCGCGCTAGAAAGATGCCGGGCAACCAGGCTCATGTTACCAATTTGAAGGATGACCCTGTACAGTTGGCAGCAGACGCGGCAGAATGTGCGTTGCGTGGATTTAGTGAGGAAGAAACCACCATGGGTGTGGCGAGATATGCCCCTTTCTCTGCAATGGCCTTGTTGATTGGCTCCCAGGTGGGCAGAAGAGGTGTTTTGACCCAGTGCTCTGCAGAGGAAGCTACCGAGTTGGAATTGGGTATCCGCGGCTTGACCACATATGCAGAGACCTTGTCCGTGTATGGTACGGAGCAGGTGTTTGTGGATGGTGACGACACTCCTTATTCCAAATCTTTCTTGAATGCGGCATATGCATCCCGTGGTTTGAAGGTTCGTTTCACCTCCGGTGCCGGCAGCGAGGTGCTGATGGGACAGGCAGAGAAAAAGTCCATGTTGTATCTGGAATGCCGTTGTCTCTTTGTGACAAAGGGTGCAGGCGCTCAGGGTACACAGAATGGCTCCGTAAGTTGTATCGGTATCGCAGCCAGCGTTCCTGCAGGACTGCGTGAGGTATTGGGTGAAAATGTGGCGGCAACATTGCTTGGCTTGGAATGTTGTTCTTCTAATGACCAGAGTTTCTCCCATTCTCCCATGAGACGTACTGCCAGAACCATGCTTCAGTTTTTCCCGGGTACAGACTACATTTTCTCCGGGTATGCAGGAGAAGACAATTACGACAATCTGTTTGCGGGCTCCAATTTCGACGCCAACGATTTTGATGATTATAATATTATGCAGAGAGATATGCAGGTGGACGGAGGACTTCGTCCCGTGCGCGAAGAGGAAGTCATCGCAGTTCGCAGAAAGGCGGCAAAAGCAGTACAGGTGGTTTTCAAACGCCTGGGCTTATCTGAGGTAACGGATGAGCAGGTGGAAGCGGTTGTCTATGCTCACGGTAGTAAGGATACTTTGAGCCGCGATGTGGCAGGTGACCTTGTAGCGGCAGAAGATATGATGAAGAGGGGCATCACCGGTATTGATGTGGTGCGTGCTCTGGCAGAGGGTGGTTTCGAAGATGTGGCAGACAGCGTGCTGAATATGTTGAAACAGCGCGTGGTAGGAGATTATCTTCAGACCTCCGCAATCCTGGATGAGAATTTCAAGGTTCTTTCCGGTGTCAATACACCCAACGATTATATGGGCCCCGGTACCGGTTACAGAGTGGAAGGAAAACGCTGGGATGAAATCAAGGCAGTGGATAATCTGATCCGCCCTGAAGATTTCTAAATTCCGTAAATACTTTTGGCAGGAGAAATAGCCATGAAATATAATGAAGAAGTAATTGAAGAAGTTGTAGCGCAAGTCATCAAAGAGGTGATGAAGCAAAGAGGCGTGGAACAAACCACACAGAGCAAAAAGGAGGATTACTCCGATGCTAAGGTTGCCACCAAGGGAACTGACCCCAAAGAAGTGGTGATTGGTGTGGGCCCCGGATTCCAGACGAAAATACATAGAACCATCAACGGATTGGACTTGCAGCAGGTAATAGATGAGGTGAAAGCCGGTATTGAGGAAGAAGGGATGCATCCCAGGGTGGTGAAAATCCTGAAGACCTCTGATGTGTGCTTTATGGGCTTGGAAGCCGCGAAATTAAGCGGGTCCGGTATTGGTATCGGTATCCAGTCCAAGGGAACCACCGTGATTCATCAGAAGGATTTATATCCTTTGTCTAATTTGGAATTGTTTCCCCAGGCACCTTTGATGACCTTGGAGACCTACCGTAAAGTGGGAAAAAACAGTGCCAAGTATGTGAAGGGTGAGAGAGTGACCCCCATCACCGTGGAGAATGACCCGATGACCAGACCTAAGTATCAGGTGAAGGCTGCTTTGATGCATATCAAAGAGACCGAATGCTTGGACGAGAAAATTCCCTATATCGAGTGGAACGCATAGAAAGGGAGAATGACATGAATTATCCTTTAGGTGAATACGAAAAAGATACGATTACCTCAAAGAGTGGTAAAAAATTAAAAGATATCACATTGGAGGAAGTGCGAAACGGCAATGTGACGGCAGAAGACATCAAAATTTCCAAAGAGACCCTGATGAAGCAGGGCCAGGTGTGCCGCGAAAACGATAATCCGATTATGGCGGAGAATATGGAGCGGGCTTCCGAGCTGGTGGATGTGCCGGATGATGTCATTCTGAAAATGTACAACAAGCTTCGCCCCAACAGAGCCACTTATGAAGAGTTGGTGCTGATGGCACAGGAATTGTTGGAAAAATATAAAGCCCCCAGATGTGCCAAAATGGTGCTGGAGGCAGCTGAAATTTATAAAAAAAGAGGGGTACTACTTTGAGTTTAGTTGCCGGAGTTGACATTGGAAATTCTACAACTGAAGTATGTATCGGACGCATCCGGGGAGGGGACATTCAGTTCCTGAGCAGTGCCACCCATGCCACTACGGGCATCAAGGGTACTGTGGACAATATTCCCGGCATCGTGTCTGCATTGGAGGAAGCCATGGGCAAAATCAGCCTGTCGACTTCCGATTTAGAGTACATAAGATTAAATGAGTCAGCCCCTGTTATCGGTGACACGGCCATGGAAACCATTACCGAAACCATCATCACCGATTCTTCTATGATTGGTCACAATCCCTCTACCCCGGCAGGCGTGGGTACCGCAGTGGGCTATACCTTACACATTGAGAACCTGTCCAAAGTGGTTGCCGAGCGACCTTATATCCTGGTGGTGGATAAAACTTACGGATACGACAGAGTGGCAGAAGTGGTAAATAGTCTGAATGGCTATGTGAAAATCGTGGGATTGATTTTGCAGGCAGATGAAGCGGTTTTGGTATGGAACCGTCTGGAAAAAAAGATTCCCATTGTGGATGAGGTATTGCGTATCGACAAAATCCCCGATGAAAAAATGGCAGCCATCGAAGTGGCCATGTCCGGTCAGGTCATCAGACAATTGTCTAACCCCTATGGCATCGCTACCTTGTTGGAATTAAATGCAGAGGAAACCAGGTTGGTTACTCCCATTGCTAAAAGTTTGATTGGCAAAAAGAGTGCAGTGGTTATTAAGACATTGCATGGATATATAGCAGAAAATGTATTACCTGCAGGCGAGTTATACCTGAAAAGCGAGGATGGTAAGGAATACGCCGTAAATGTGGATGCCGGAGCAGAGAAAATCATGGCCCTTTCCAATGTGGCGGGACGTCTTTCCGATGTACAGGGACAGAAAAACACCAATGTGGGTAATATGTTTGACCGTATGAAGGATAGTATGAGCCGACTTACGGGAGAAGGGAAAGAATCCATCCACATTACAGATGTGTTGGCTATTGATACCTTGGCACCTGTGCAGATTGCAGGAGCACTGGCAGGGGAAACCTGCATGGAAAAGGCTGTGGGCATTGCGGCTATGGTAAAAACACAGCAGCTCCCTATGCGTAAAATTGCAGAAGAATTGCAGAGCCGTCTCCATGTGAATGTGACTGTGGCCGGCGTAGAAGCGGCCATGGCGTTGTTGGGAGCATGTACCACCCCCGGCACCAGGTTGCCTTTGGCAATCATCGATATGGGTGGTGGATCCACAGATGCTGCAATGATGGATGAAACAGGGAAAATGCGCATGACCCATAAAGCCGGCGCCGGCGAATTGGTGACGCTTTTGATACAGACCGAGCTGGGTTTGAAGGATAGAAATGAAGCAGAGCTTCTGAAGAAGTATCCCCTTGCAAAAGTAGAAAGTCTCTACCATATGAGACTGGAAAGCGGAGAAATGCAATTCTTTGCAGAGTCTATTGACCCCAGATACTACGGTTGCGTGGTGATGCTTGCACCGGATCGGATGATTCGCGTGGAAGAAGATATTCCCATGGAGCGTATCGTGGAAGTCAGACGGGATGCGAAACGAAAAGTATTTGTGAAAAATGTAGTTCGTGCGCTGCAAGAAGTGGCAGAAAACGGCGACCTGAAAAAAATCCCCAACGTGGTGTTGGTGGGAGGATCCGCAGAGGACTTCGAAGTGCCGGAAATGTTGACGGAAAGTCTGTCCCAGTACAGAATCGTGTGTGGACGGGGCAATATCCGTGCCACGGAAGGACCCAGAAATGCAGTGGCAACCGGTTTGGTAATGTCGGGAACTTCAGAAAAGAGGTAAAGAATGGTTGCTAAGAAACCGGAGATTGTTCTCCTGACGCTGGGGGCCCGGGAGAAATTTATTGAGAAAATTTGCGCTGGTATAGAAGAAGAGGGGCTGTTGTACCGATGTGAGGAATATTCCTCTGCAGCTCAAACAAATATTTCTGCAGGAGCATTGGCCCATATGGCAGCGCAGGAATCCACTCTGGGAGTGGGGATTGGTGTCTGCGGAGATAAAGCCACCCTTACCCATGAGAGTTTGGGAAATGAAAAATCCCTTTGTAGTGCAGTGGCGGATGAGGCAATATCGGTGCAGGATACTTTGGCGGTGGTGTCTCCCAAGGGATTGGGCCAGAACGCTGCACGCTTTGTCAAAAAACAACCTTTTCTATCATAGGCAATTTATTCGCGAATCAAAGTGAGGAATGAAACGTGGAAAATAAGATTTACACAAAAACAGGAGATAAACTGACCACCTCCCTGCCCAACAGAGGAAGGGTATCCAAAGGGGATGACATCATCCAACTTTTGGGTACTTTGGACGAATTGAACAGTCAAATGGGCGTGGTACGGGCTGAATGCGAGTGCCCTGATTTAGCAAGACTTCTTTTGAGAATTCAGGAGAATATTTTGAAGATCAGTGGTGCAATAGCGTGCAATTTCCGTCAAGGTCCCGGTGTGGAAGAAAAGGAAGTGCAACTTTTGGAAAAGGCCATCGATAATATAGAGATGAGCTTTGTCAGAGAAAAAAGATTCCATTGCCCCGGCGAAACGCTTCGAGGTGCTCACATGGATGTGGCACGTACTGTAGCGCGCAGAGCAGAGCGGTTGATGGCAGTTTGTGACAGGAAACTTTCTTTCTCGGCACAGTCTCTGCAGTATATTAACCGATTATCCGATTATCTGTATGTGCTTGCCAGACAGACGGATGCGGCGAAAAGATAGGGGATTGACATGATTTCAAATCAAAATATTCAAATCAGTATAGATGAATTAAAAGCCATCACAAAAGTGGAACTATGTGTGTTTGATGTATATGGCAAGGAACTTGCATCCACCTGTGAGGAAATGAATATAGAAGGCGGTGTTATCACAACCTTTGTGGCATCTCCCGCGGACAGTCAGATTATGGGAGAGTATCACCTATTGAAGGTAATGGAGCAAGAAGAAGTGGCCTACGTGGTGGTGGCCATCGGTGAGGACAATTACACGGTGGGCAGAATTGCAGCCAGCCAGTTGAAAAATCTGGCCGCAGCCTACAGGGATAAAATTGACCGAAGTAGTTTTCTCCAGAATCTGCTGATGGACAATCTGCTTTTAGTGGATATCTACAACAGGGCAAAGCGTCTACGTGTGGAAGATGCTGTCTCCAGGGCTGTTTTCCTGATAGAACCGCAGGGTGAAAATGATCCTATAGTAACGGAACTTTTGAAGGGAATGTTCTCTGATGTTTCCGGAGATTATGTCACTGCTGTAGATGAAAATACCGTCATCCTGATTAAGACGATAGAAAACCCGCAGGACGCAGAAGAGATTTTTTCTGTAGCAAGAACCATTGTTGCCATGATGAATGTGGAAGCCATGAAGAATGTGAAGGTGGCTGTGGGTACTGTGGTAAATGAATTGAAGGATATGTCCAAGTCCTACAAGGAAGCAAAGATGGCATTGGATGTGGGCAAGATTTTTTATGCGCAGAAGGATATCATCACATACAGCACCCTGGGCATTGGACGATTGATCTATCAGTTGCCGGTGAACCTGTGTAAGATTTATATTCAGGAAGTTTTCCCCAATGGTGTGCCCGAGGAATTGGATGATGAGACCTTGTCCACCATCAATACCTTTTTTGAGAACAACCTAAATGTGTCGGAAACTTCCAGACAACTGTTCCTGCACAGAAATACATTGGTGTATAGAATTGAAAAATTGCAAAAGGCATTGGGACTGGATCTAAGAAATTTTGATGATGCATTGACATTCAAGATTGCATTGATGGTAGTGAACTACATTAACTATCTGGAAGAGAATAAATAGTCCCCGGGAATGTTAGTTGAGCCGCAGATATCGGTTGGACGCATGAATAGACAACCCTCTGAATACATTATATTAGTTTCTTAATATCATGTGTTTAGGGGGTATTTTTATGTCTTATCATAAAACAATTAAATATTTGGATTATTGTGAGGAAGGGAAACGACTGAAAAATGCGGGCGTATGGAAGGTGGAGCAGAGGGACGGAACCATTGCCATGGAAGTAATACTTCGGGATTTGCCCTATGGGAAGGAGACACAAAAAGATGTGATTTTGCAGACTGCGGGGCAGGAACATTTGTTGGGAAAAATGAAATTAGTCGGCGGAAACGGTGTTTTTACCTGTCGGTGGGACGAGTCCCCGGAAAAGCAAGAAGAATGGGAAAAAATCATTGTGCCTTTAGATGAAGATTGTTATGTGGTGGGGATTTGGCAGGCGCAAAGAGAACGCGCAAAGAAGAAAGAAACGGAAGAGGTATCCATGGAAGGGGATGAGTTGGAAGCGGAAGCAATCCCTTTAGATGCCGAAAATGTTTCTGAAGACGTGAATGTCTTAAATATGATCAATGCCCAGAATAAAATTGCCGAGGAGAAGTGGCAGCATTTGTGGGGAATATATCCTCATATCAAACCCTATGGGGATGACAGGGAATATTTGTCTGTTCGCCCGGCGGATTTTCTGATTTTTCAGGAGGAATCCTATCGCAAGGTGAACAATAGCTTCTTGATGCATGGATATTATAATTACGGGCATTTGATTTTGGCTAGAATCAGAAGACAGGCAGAGTATGCCTATTATGTAGGGGCGCCGGGCAGCTTTTTTGAGCGGGAGAAGCAAGTGGCCATTATGTTTGGATTTGAAAGCTTCGAGTGTGAAAAAGAGCCGGCCCAGGCAGGGGACTTTGGGTATTATATGATGCGGGTGCGTTTATAACCCTTCCCCGTGGAAGGCGGGAATGAAACTTTCATCGGCGGTGCCGTCTTCCTGGATGAAGGCGTTTTCGATGCCGATTTTTTCTGCAAATGCAATTATTTTTTCATACTCTTTCGTGGTAATTCTGCGGTCTATTTCAGCATACTCCTTTGCGTGGGGCAAAGGGGTATATTGATTCATGATACTAATATAGATATTATTTCCGTAAGTGTCATGTAGGTAGCGCAGCACTTTTTTAGAATCTCCACCCTGTCCGGGGAGCAATAAATGGCGTACCAACATACCGCGGAGCATCAAGCCGGATGCTTCATCAAAGATGACGGGACATACTTGGCGATACATTTCTTCCAGTGCGGCACATGCCTTTTCAAAATAATTGGGGGCATGGGAATAGCGGGTGGACAAGTCGGCACTGCAATATTTTAGATCGGGCAAATAAATATCTACCAATCCCTCCAATAATTGCAGGGAAGACACTTCCTCGTAGCCGGAACTATTGTAGACCACAGGGATGGTTAGCCCATGGGATTTTGCATTCTGAAGAGTAAGTGCAATTTGCGGAATGTAGTGGGTGCCGGTCACCAGATTGATATTGGCTGCCCCTTTTGCTTGCAATTCCAGAAAGATCTCCTCCAACCGCCCGCTGGAGATGGGCTTTCCCCAAGTGCCGGTGGCAATGGCAAAGTTCTGACAAAAGACACATCTTAGATTACAACCCGTAAAGAATACGGTGCCGGAGCCGGGACAATCCTGTCCGTAAGCACCGCTGATGCAGGGTTCTTCCCAATAGTGCAAAGCAGCTCTTGCGGCATAGAGTTCCGCTGTTTGCCCACAGAATCCGGTTTCCCCGCCAGTGCGGTTGATGCCACATTTTCTGGGACAGAGGTTGCAGCTTTTCATGAAATTATCTACAGTGTGTTGGGTAATCTGCATGGTCTTTGTTTTCCCTCTAAGCTATCGTATTTTCTGTCCTTCGCAGGTTCCTCTACAGGAAGCGCAATTGCTTAAAACTTCTACCATTACAAAGGCCGTACATCCCCAAGGACTACAGCTCCACCCGGTTGCCTCACGGCACATAGAAGATTCTACTTAGTGCTGCTTTGTTCCCAACCTGACACGGTTCGTAGATTTCCATTGCGTGAGACCGAATTTCATTACTGTTACCCTCGAAAATATACGGCTTTTTCAGTTTATCGGGTTTAGGATTATTTGTCAAGGGAAGGGCTTGTGATTTTCACAGGGAATGTGCAAAATATTTGTGATTTTGTTTGCGAAGTATGGGCAGAAAGGGTACAATGGAAGAAAGAAAGCGTTCTTATACATGAGGGGTTACGAATGAAGATTAAAGTAAGAAACAAAGCATATTCTTATGTGGCTGCATTGCCCAGGCAAACGAGACAGCGTCCCGCAAGACCTATGTGGTTGTTGGGGTTTGTGATTCGTGTGATTTCTGTGTTTGATTTGTGGGCGGTGAAATTTACCTACCGTAAAATCGGCATGGATAAATTGAGAAAGAAAGAGCCCTGTCTGGTGTTGATGAACCATTCCAGTTTTATTGATTTGAAAATTGCCAATCGGATTCTTTTTCCCAGGAAATATAATATCGTGTGTACCTCTGACGGATTTGTGGGAAAACATCTTTTGATGCGCTTGATTGGCTGTATTCCCACACAGAAATTTGTCACAGATTTGGCGCTGGTCAAGGATATGAGTTATGCGGTAAACAAACTGCGCAGTTCTATCCTTATGTATCCTGAGGCCAGTTACAGCTTTGATGGGACTGCCACGCCATTGCCGGAAAGTTTGGGCAAATGCCTGAAGGTGTTGAAGGTGCCGGTGGTGATGGTTAAGACCTATGGCGCATTTGCATTGGACCCTTTGTACAATGGACTGCAGCGCAGGAAGGTACGGGTTTCCGCGGATGTAGAATATATTTTGTCCCCGGAAGAGATTGCTTCTAAATCCGTAGAAGAATTGAATGAAATTCTGCAGGAGCAATTCTCTTTTGACAATTTCAAATGGCAGCAGCAGAACCGGGTGTCTGTTTCTGAGAAGTTTAGAGCGGATTTCTTGAACCGTGTACTTTACAAATGCCCCCACTGTAAGACGGAAGGGCAGATGGTAGGAAAAGGCATCTATTTGACCTGTGAACAATGCGGTAAAAAATATGAACTGACAGAATTCGGGGAGATGAAGGCCGTGGAGGGTGAGACGGAATTTTCCCATATACCGGATTGGTACCGTTGGCAGAGAGAATGCGTGCGTGAAGAACTGGTAAACGGCAGTTATAGTTTGGAAGTACCGGTAGATATTTGTATGTTGGTCAACACAAGATGTATTTATCGCGTGGGTAAGGGCATTTTGAAACATTCCCAAGAGGGATTTCAATTGATAGGATGCGACGGGCAACTTAACTATGCACAAAAGCCGTCGGCTTCCTATAGCCTATATTCAGATTACTATTGGTATGAATTGGGCGACATGATTTGTATCGGAAATACAGAAGTGTTGTATTATTGTTTCCCCGCGGATGGTGGTGATGTGGTGGCAAAAACAAGACTTGCCACCGAGGAACTATATAAGATTACAAAGCATTAGCTTCTTTTTCTGCCTTGTTGCGGAGGCGCAGTTCGGTAAAAAAAGTTTTCAGCATATCGCTGCATTCCTGTTCCATAATGCCGCGGGTTACATTCACCTGATGGTTAAATTCAGGCATTTCAAGAATGTTTAATACAGAGCCGGCACATCCGGCCTTGGGATTCATACAGCCCATGACCACTTGGGGAATGCGTGCTTGGACAATGGCACCGGCACACATTTGACAGGGTTCCAAGGTGACATAAAGGGTGCATTCTTCCAAACGCCAATCGCCGATTTTTTTGCTGGCTTTGTTAATGGCAGTAATTTCGGCATGAGCTAGGGTGTTTTTGTCGGTGTTGCGCCGATTGTAGCCGCGACCAATGATTTTGTCCTGATATACAATCACACAACCGATGGGTACCTCGCCTAAGGCGTATGCCTTCTTTGCCTGTTTCAAGGCTTCCTTCATATATTTTTCGGAGATGCTTTTGATCAGTGCCATGGAGTGCCTTCCTTTGTTTTTGTCATATTAACTAAAGTATAATACAAAATTGCAAAATGTAAATAGAATCAAATGTACTTTTCCGATGCGAAATCACGCGCGGAAGGAGAAAGGGCGGGAAATGAGAATTCACGGATTTCAAAAACTTACATTGTTGGATTATCCGGAGCATTTGGCGGCGACCGTTTTTACCGGTGGCTGTAATTTTCGATGCCCTTTTTGTCATAATAGCGAATTACTCTGTCCGGGAGAGGATGTGCCCACGATTTCAGAAGAGGAAGTTTTTACCCATCTGAGGAAAAGAAAGGGTATGCTACAAGGCGTATGCATCACCGGAGGCGAGCCTACGCTACAGTCAGACTTGACAGAGTTTATACGGAAGGTAAAAGAGTTAGGGTATCTGGTGAAACTGGATACCAATGGATTCCGTCCTGATGTGGTGGAGCAGTTGATTGAACAAGGGCTTTTGGATTATGTGGCTATGGACATCAAGGCGTCGCCTGAAAATTATGCTCTTGCCACGGGTGTGCCGGGGATTGACTTAAAGCCTGTCAAGCAGACCGTGGAATTTCTGAAAGAGGGTAAAATCCCCTATGAATTCCGCACCACAGTGGTGAAAGGAATTCATGCTACGGAAGAATTTGAGATAATTGGAGCGTGGTTGGCAGGTAGTACAGCCTACTATATCCAAAGTTATAAGCATAGCGACAATGTGCTTTCTCCTCATATGTGTGAAGAATATACCCGTGGGGAATTGGAGGACATAGCTTCTATTATGAGAAAATATGTGGACAAGGTCGTGCTTCGTGGTGTAGAATAGCAGGAGTTTGTGCACGGGAGATTTGTATGTCGATTTGGAAGAAATTAATTGGAGACAAACAATTTTATAAAATGGTACTTGCGGTGGCCTTGCCGGTAATGATTCAGAACGGCATTACCACCTTTGTCAATTTATTGGACAATATTATGGTGGGACGTATCGGCACTGAGCAGATGTCCGGTATTGCCATTGTGAATCAGATTATCTTTGTATTTAATCTGGCGGTCTTTGGCGTGAATGCGGCCACCGGTATTTTCGGTGCTCAATTTTTTGGAAGTAAAAATGTGAAAGGCATTCAAGACACTTTCCGCCTCCGCATAATTATCAGTATGATCTGTGTGACTGTGGGCGTCACAGTCCTTTTGTTATGGGGAGAACCATTGATTTTGTTGTTTTTACACGGGGAAGGAAATGCGGAAGCATTGGCGGCCACCCTTGGTTTTGGCAAACAGTATTTGATGATAATGTTGGTGGGGCTATTACCGTTTGCGATTGGTGAAGCCTATGCCAGTGCGCTGAGAGAATGCGGTGAGACAAAAATTCCTATGATCGCCAGTGTGATGGCGGTGTGCGTGAACCTGGTATTTAATTATCTGCTCATTTATGGAAAATTTGGTTTCCCGAAATGGGGTGTTGTGGGTGCGGCAGCGGCCACTGCGTTGTCAAGATTTGTCCAGATGTTCTTTATCATCTGGTGGACACATAGAAATACGGAAAAGATGCCCTTTATCGTGGGTGTATATCGGACGATGCGTGTTCCTACAGGTCTTGCGACCAGCATTGTGAAAACAGGAATCCCCATTATGATAAATGAGATTTTGTGGGGTTCCGGCATGGCCATGATGAATCAATGCTATTCCACCAGGGGATTGGATGCGGTGGCAGCGGTCAATATTTCTACCACCATATTTAATCTGTGCAGTATTGTATATATGGCAATGGGTACGGCGATTTCCATTATTGTAGGACAGTTGTTGGGCGCAGGAAAATTAACAGAAGCAAGGGACCATGATACGAAACTGATTGCATTTTCTGTATTTTCTTGTGTGTTGATTGGCATGGTGATGGTGGTGTTAGCACCCCTGTTTCCGGAAATTTACCAAACCTCTGATACGGTCAAAGGTCTGGCCACCTCAATTTTGTATATTATGGCGTTTTTTATGCCGTTTTACGGATTTTGCCATGCTTGTTATTTTACCCTTCGTACAGGCGGCAAAACAGGTATCACCTTTGTGTTTGACAGCGGTGTTTTATGGGGATTCAATATTCCCTTTGCATTTATTCTCAGCCGATATACAAGTTTGACTTTACCGATGCTGTACTGTCTTTGTCAGATGGGGGACATGCTAAAGTCATTTGTTGGCTTTTGGTTTGTAAAAAAAGGCTCCTGGATCAACAATCTGGTGAAAGATAATTAAAAGGGTTTTTCTACACCATCGCGATAGTCCATGGCATTCTGCAGCGTGGTATGAGCGATAGCTTCCAGCGCTTCCTGAGTAAAAAATCCCTGGTGGGAGGTAATCACTACATTGGGGAAGGACAGTAATCTGGCAGTGGTGGAATGCTCTAGGATTTCATCGGAACGGTCCTCAAAAACATTGTCCGTTTCTTCCTCGTAGACATCTAATCCCACACTGGCAAATTTATGCATACGAATACCATCAATCAAATCCTGGGTTTTCACCAGAGCACCGCGGGAAGTATTGACGAAAATCACACCATCTTTCATTTGGGAGATGGTGTTTTTATTTATCATGTGATGGGTGGAATCCATCAGGGGACAGTGCAAAGAAATGACATCACTGTCAGAAAGCAGTGTGTCAAGAGATACATATTGCACAATGTCTTTTAAGTCGGGGTTTTCGTAAATATCATAAGCAATCACCCGCATACCAAAGCCATGGCAGATGCGGCACATGGCTGCGCCGATTTTTCCGGTGCCGATGATGCCGGCAGTTTTCCGGTAGAAATTCATGCCCATGAGGCCATTTAGACTGAAATCATTTTCTCGCACACGTACGTAGGCTTTGTGAATGCGACGGTTGCAGGCCAGCGCCAGTGCCATGGCGTGCTCTGCCACAGCCTCGGGAGAGTAACCGGGCACACGCATTACCTGAATACCATATTGCGTAGCGGCTTCCATATCCACATTGTTAAATCCGGCGCAGCGCATCAGCACCAATCCAACGCCCATTTGGTGTAATATTTCCAAAGTTCTCGTCCCCACATCGGAACTGACAAAGGCACATACCGCATCGTACCCCTGTGCCAGGGAGGCGGTGATGGGATCTAAATCAGAAGAGGTGAAGTCTATGTTGATATCAGGGAAGTGCCTCAATGCCAGTTGAAAACTCTGGCGGTCATACTTTTTTGTGTCATAAAATAAGATTTTCATTGCGTGTCTCCTGTTATGTTTTTTTTGCGAAAAATTTTGAATTGTCTCATATTCAAAAGTATCGCCTGTTATGCCAATTCTATGCGTTTCTTTTCTTATACATTTCTATAATGGGATGGGGTGATACCAAAATGTTTTTTGAAATAGCCGGAAAAATAAGCTATGTCGCAAAAACCACAGGCAAGGGCAATTTCGCCAATGCTTAAATTGGTGTTTTCCAATAAGCTGGCCGCATTCATCAGTCGGATGTGAATGACATACCGATGAAGGGGCATGCCTGTAATCCGCTTCATCAAAGCGCTGACATAATTGGCGTGATAGCCGAATTCTTGACCTACGGAATGGTTGGTCAGATTCTCGGCATAGTGTTCATGGATATAGGCAAGGATTCGGTGGGAGGATTCCTTTTCTAAAGAAGTGCTCCCCAGTTCCCGATACCGCAGACAGTCCGTAATGCATTCCGCCAGCAGGTGGCTGCATTTTTGCTCATGGTACAAAAGCTTCTGCGTGTATTCCCGCACCAGTAAAGACAATCTCTTTTGCAATGCTTCAAAATTTTTTACATAAAGGATATCCTGCAAAATGGCAGGCTCTTCCACTATGGTCTTATCCACCAGAAGGCATTTTTTGAACTCCTCCGGTAAAACAGGCTTGATGGGAATCGTTTGTCGGGCAGCATTTTGACTATAGTCAAAATTGATGGCGATATAGCTTACAGAATGCTCCGGCGTCAGAATATGATAGGGGATTCCAGCACAGATAATGAGCAAATCTCCGGTGGACATTTCGTACTCTGTATCAGAAATCTTTATTTTACTATACCCATTTATACAGTAGAAAAGGCGGGCATCCAGTCCTACAACTTCATCATAATAGGAATTTCCACTTAAATTCAGATATCTTGCGTATCTGACAAAGGGAGTAATCTCTGAAAACAGCATAGCGCCTCCGAATCTTTGTTTTACACAAATTTTTGTTTGATTTGCACCTTGATTATAGCATGTGGAAATGATAAAACCAAGATATAAAGTGCGATATATGTGAATGCAGGACAGAAATGCCCTTGCAGATGGTAAGGAGAGACGAAGATGATTGAAAGAAAGAAAAAACGGACGGCCCGTGTCGGTGTGTTTGCCGTGGCTCACGCTACCTACTTCGACCAATTTGAAGGCTTATATGAAAATCTGTGTGGATATCACAAGGATTTGTGTGATATGACAGCAGAGAATGAAGTGGAAATCATTGACTTTGGTATGATTGACACTTCAGAAAAAGCATATGCGGCAGCGCAACAGATGCAGGCGGCTAATGTGGATTTGATTTTCTGCAACATGATTACTTACGCCACATCCAGCGTGTTTGCACCTATCATCAGAGAAGTAAATCGTCCTATGGTACTGGTGGCGTTACAGCCCAGAGCGGCACTGGACTATACCAAGGCAAATACCTTTATGCAGTTGGAAAACGACAATATCTGTTCTGTGCCCGAGTTTATCGGTGTGGCCAATCGTTTAGGCAAGAAGATCAGCGACTGTATTATCGGTACCCTGTATGGGGACGAAGAGGCCAAGAAGGAGATTGCAAAGTGGTGCGATATTGCTAAGGTGCTGCACGATTTGAGAGGCGCCAGAATGGGTCTCATGGGTCACACCATGGAAGCCATGTACGATATGCATGCGGATCCCACGGCGATTTCTGCAGCATTTGGCCTTCATGTGCCCCTTTTGGAAGTGGATGATGTATTGGAATTATATAATGAAGTGACAGAAGAGGAAATTCAGGCAAAGATTCGCGTCATCGATGAAGAGTTTGATATGCCGGAGCCTAAATCTGACCCGGTCACATCTAAACTGACAGATGCAGATAAATACCAAGCGGCAAAATCTGCAGTGGCGTTGGATAAATTCGTAGAAAAATACAACCTCACCGGTTTGGCTTACTACTATGAGGGTGGTGCAGACAGCCTGCACAGAAAAGTGGCAACCACCTTTATTGTGGGTAACTCTATCTTAAATGCGCAGGGCATCCCTATGTGTGGTGAATATGATATCAAGACCTGTATTGCCATGTTAATTATGGACCGATTGAATATCGGCGGAAGTTTTGCAGAGTTCCATCCCTTTGATTTCGCGGAGGATTTTATTCTGGTAGGACACGATGGTCCTCATCATTTGGCAATTGCAGAGGGCAAGCCGGTGCTTCGTAGCCTGAAGAAATACCACGGCAAACCCGGCAGTGGTGCCAGTGTGGAGTTTAAGATTAAAGAAGGTCCTATCACCATGCTGGGCATTACCCAGACGGCAGAGAACAAATTCAAATTCGTGATTGGAGAAGGTATTTCCAAGGAAGGGCCCATCCCTCCTACCGGTAACACCAATACCCGCGGCTTCTTTGCTCCCACCACCAAGGAATTTGTGAAGAAGTGGGTGATGGAAGGCCCTACCCACCATTACGCATTGGGTGTAGGGCACCATGCGGATACCCTCGCCAAGATTGCAGAGATTCTCGGCATTGAATATGTGATTGTGAGATAAAACGAACATTGTAGGACAAGAAGTATATTATAAGACAAGAAAGGATTGGCATCATGTATAATGTAAAACTTAATTCCTATGTACCTAAGCCTGAGCCCGCCACCTCTGACCGTATCGTGGCAGCCCATTACTATGCGGCATGGAAAAAGGGGGCAGCAGGCATCCACGAAGGATTCAATGATTTGGCAGAAGAGTACCCGGACAGAACCCCTCTGATGGGTTACTATGATGAGGAAAACCCGGAAGTCTGTGACTGGGAAATCAAATGGGCATTGGAGCATGGCATCAACTGCTTTATCTATTGTTGGTATCGCTATCCGGAATATCTGGGCAAGCCCATTCAAATGGACTATTTGAGATGTGCCCACGGCATTCACGAAGCATTTTTCAACGCTAAATATCAGGATATGATGAAATTTGCCATCATGTTCGAGGCGTCTCCTCGCTGGTGCGGTACCGATGAAAAGGACATGGTGGAAAACCTGATGCCCTTCTGGATGGAAAACTATTTTAAGAGGGACAATTATCTGGTCATTGACAACAAGCCCGTGCTTTTTGTGTGGGCCCAGTTCCGCCTCAACGAGTGTTTCGAAAGCGCGGAAAGTCAGAAGCGAACCTTTGATGCCTGCCGTGAATATGCCAAGAAATTCGGCTTCGACGGCATGACCTTCGCGGTTTGCAATATTACACCCGAAAAAGAAGTGTTCGATGATATGATGGCCAGAGGCTATGATTTCAGATTTGGATATAATGCCGGATATAATTCCCCTTACGATTTTTATCCTGACGAAGAGGATATTATGAATCAGCAATGTGGAAAACTGGAAAAGAACATGGCCTTCGACCCCACGAAATTCGTGGCCACCGCATCCTGCTTCTCTGATCCCACACCTAGATTCAGCCAGAAGTGGAATGACTTGGGATATCGATTTAGAGAAGAAGCAAACATCTGGTATCTGAGCCCTGAAAAGTACCGAGAAGTCCTTCGCAGAATGAAACAAATCTCCGACAATACGCCGGAGGATTCTTGGGCAAGAAAGATTATCATGATTGACAACTGGAACGAGTGGGACGAGGGTCACTTCGTGGCACCCAGCCACAAGTTTGGTTACAAATACTTACAAGCCATTCGTGAAGCCCTCACGGAGTGCGACAATCTCCCCGATTATATCGCACCCCATGACCAAGGTTTTGGTGGCTATAACAAATCATGGAAGACGCCGGACTTTAAGGAGTTTTGTGAAAAACAATTAAAGAGTGAAAATATTTGACATATTAGTGGTTAAATGGTACTATAATTATGTAAAAAGTGCTACCGATAGACGGTTAGCCCTAATAAAAGTGATGATCAAAATGACCGCCAGGTTTTCTCAGGACAGGGCGGTTATTTTTGTGTCTTGCTATTTCGACCATGCGAATAGCCAAGACTGAAGAAAGTAGCACATAAGCTAATAACAGCAATCAAGCCTTCGATGGTTAACATGAGCAATACCTCCATTTTGAGATTTCCAAAAATGGATTTCTATGTAAACAGAGGTCACAGTCCTCTGGAAGAAGGACTAACCGCCTACCGTTATGGTAGCACCTATCATTATAATAACAAACATATGTTCGAAAGTCAAGAAATCTTTAATATGTCTATGTCCTCAAACATAAACTGCATCTTATCAATTTTCTTAATTGTATGATAATGTCCACAATACCATTTGGAATATGCTATTTTCTCTTCAATGGTATCCAGCCACCGTTCTGTTGAGTTGTCTACTGTGCTTTGCTCGATCATCGGCAAGAAAACCTCGGTGGGTTCATATTTTAGAGGGCAGGTGTGTGATAGCACAATGTCAATTTTGTTATTGTGAGAAGCGAGTTGCTTTTCGACATATTCCTTGATTTCTGCAGAAGGCTGTTCGTTTTCAAACCAGTTCCAACCGCGGGCAAGGCGGTAGTACTTATCTACACTGTAGGCTCCGCCAATGACGATACAGGAAAGTCCACCAAAATTAAATATTTCCCCATCTTTTGCAAATAGGAGATTCGGATATTCCTCTTCGAACCAGACTTTTCCCCCGCAAAACTCTTTGAACTTATAACTCGTTATATCAAAGGGACGCATTTCGTGATTCCCGTGGATACAGAAAGTAGTAAAAGGAAAATTATTTACAAACTGCTTGCGGTAGGTATCTCTATCGTCGCCGTAATAATTTAATCCGGCATCACCAAGAACAATCATCACGTCATTATCGGTGGGATTAATCTTGTTTGTGAATTCTAAGTATCTTTCAAAGTCTCCGTGGGTGTCTCCGGTTAGGTATATCATTGATTTTCCTCCTTATATTTAGGCGACAAAAGCCAGCGGCTATTTACGCCACTGGCTTTTATCTTAGCGGAGATGGTGGGATTCGAACCCACGTGCCGGCTCAACACCGACAAAACGATTTCGAGTCGTTCTCGTTACGACCACTTCGATACATCTCCTTGGTAGT
>JAEIGA010000269.1_pt1 | contig 74392 bp, 78 predicted proteins | sample 9270691 | NCBI WGS metagenome assembly JAEIGA01 (sample SAMN17057246, study PRJNA624740) | gut metagenome | biome: biome; isolation source: fecal sample | host: Bos grunniens | place: China: Xizang | collected 2019 | reverse complement strand
TTATCTTTATTATAAACGTGGCCGTGCGTTAAAAACACGATTTTATTTGCACTCAAAATACACATATCTTCTATAAAAGAAAATTCCGAAATCATTTTATCAACTTCGCTATCGCAATTTCCCTTTATAACAACTATGTTTTCCTTTACGGCATTTAAGGTTTCTGCAACCTTTTTAGGTGCGTAATCTTTAGGCAAATCGTTTCTTGGTCCGTGATTATAAATATCGCCTAAAAGTATCATTCTATCTGCATTTTCCTTATAACACGCGTCTATAAGTTTTTCGGCATAATAACTTGAGCCGTGTAAATCTGATGCGATTAAAATCTTCATATTAATTCTCTCTTTTATTTATTAGGTTTTTTTCACCAAAAATCAGTTATAGTTTGTGACAAAAGCCTTCAATTAAGTCCATAACGACTTCTCTTGCAATATAAAGTCCTGCAACGGCTGGCACAAAAATCATACTTGCTGGCACGGTTTTTCCATTTTCCGACACAACTTTTTCTTGATTTTTTACACCTTCCACAGAATACACGACCTTAACTTTTTCTATATTGCGTTTTTTAAGTTCTCTGCGCATAACCCTTGCAAGTGGACAACCTTCAGTCTTAGAAATATCTGCAACCTTTAATTTTTCAATTTCAAGTTTTCCACCTGTTCCCATACAAGAAATAACTGGGATATTTAAGGCTTTTGCACGAGATATTATCTCAATTTTTGCACTTACCGTGTCGACGGCATCTATTATGTAATCATAGCCGTTCAAGTCAATTTCATCGGCGTTTTCTGGCAAATAAAAAACTTTTTTAGTGTGTATTTTAAGGTCTTTGTTTATGCTTAAAAGCCTTTCTTTTACAACTTCAACCTTGTCACGCCCGATAGTGTTTTCAGTTGCTATAATTTGACGATTAAGGTTGGTTTTATCAACGATATCTCCGTCAAAAATAGCGACTTCGCCTATACCAGAGCGAACTAACGCTTCAATGACAAAGCCACCGACACCGCCCACGCCAAATATGGCGACCTTTGATGCCGATAGCCTTAATAAATTTTCTTTGCCGATTAAGTTTTCAACACGGTTAAATGCACTCATTAAAGTAAATATATTCCTTTTTTAGCATTTTCTTCAATGCATTCATCTGACCAAATAGATGCTTGCACTTCGCCGATATGTGCTTTGTTCAAAAAGAACATACAAAGTCTTGATTGACCTATTCCACCACCGATTGTAAGTGGTAATTTGCCATCAATAATGTCTTTGCAATATGGGTTTTCAAGTTTATGTAATTCTTTTTTCTTCTTGAGTTGTTTAACTAAACTCTTATCATTAACCCTTACACCCATTGAAGAAATTTCAAGTGCCAAATCTAAAACGTCATACCACAAAATTATATCGCCGTTCAACTTCCAGTCATCGTAGTCAGCGGCTCTGCCATCGTGTGGTTTGCCATCAGATAAATCCCAACCGATTTGGTAAAGGAAAACTGCTCCGTATTTTTTAGCAACGGCATTTTCCCTTTGCTTTCTGGTTAGGTTTGGATATTCTTGTTCTAATTCCTTGGTTGAAATAAAGGTGATTTCATCTGGAATAGTGTGCGTTATCGTTGGATATTTTGTATTGACTGCCTTAGCAAGCTTTTTAAGTGCTTTATAAATGGACTTAACCGTCTTTTTAAGGTATGAAATGGTCCTTTGGTTTTTGTTTATAATCTTTTCCCAGTCCCATTGGTCAACGTAAACCGAATGCAATGCGTCTAAATCTTCATCACGGCGAATTGCGTTCATATCAGTATAAAGCCCTGCACCTTCCTCAAAACCGTATTTTGCAAGTGCCATTCTCTTCCATTTTGCAAGAGATTGCACGATTTCCACGTCCTTTTTTAAGGTCAAAACGTCAAACCTAACAGCCCTTTCATAGCCGTTTAGATTGTCGTTTAGTCCAGATTCTGGTTGCACGAATAAAGGTGCGGAAACCCTTGTTAATTTTAGGGCTTTCGCAAGTTCTCTTTCAAACGTGTCTTTTATAAACTTTATCGCTATTTAAGTTTCCAACAAGTTAAGCGTAGATTTATATTCCATAAATTTACTCCTAGTCTATAACTCCTTCATATAAAGGATATTTTTCAATAAGTTTTTTAACTTCTGCTCTTACGTATTCAAAAGCATTTTCTTTTTCGTTGATAATCTTTGTGATAAGTTCAGCAACTTTTTCGCAATCTTCTTCCTTAAAGCCACGGCTTGTCACAGCAGGTGTACCGATACGAACACCACTTGTCACAAATGGTTTTTGTTTGTCAAATGGAATTGCGTTCTTGTTTAACGTGATGTTAACTTCATCAAGCATAATTTCCAAATCTTTACCTGTGCAATCTTTATCAGACAAGTCTAAAAGCATCAAGTGGTTATCTGTACCACCAGAAACAAGTTTAACGCCTAATGATAAGAACTTTTCGCTCATTGCCTTTGCATTTTTCTTAACTTGTTCCATATACGCCTTGTATTCTGGCTTTAATGCTTCGCCAAATGCGATTGCCTTTGCTGCGATAATGTGCATAAGTGGACCACCTTGTGTTCCTGGGAAAACAGCCTTGTCAATGATTTTTGCATATTGTTCTTTACACAAAATCATACCGCCTCTTGGACCTCTTAAGGTCTTGTGAGTTGTTGTTGTCACGAAGTCTGCATATGGAACTGGGCTTGGGTGCAAACCTGTTGCAACTAAACCAGCGATGTGTGCAATGTCAACCATCATATAACAGCCAACTTTATCACAAATTTCTCTAATTCTCTTAAAGTCGATAACTCTTGGGTATGCACTTGCACCGCAAACAAAAATGTTTGGTTTAACTTCTAAAACTTGTGCTTCTAAATCATCATAGTCGATTGCACCCGTTTCTTCCTTTACACCATAGCCAACTGACTTAAAGTATTTACCTGAAACGGTTATAGGTGCACCGTGAGTTAAGTGTCCACCGTGAGCAAGGCTCATACCCATAATGGTGTCGCCTGGGTTCAACACTGCAAAGTATACTGCAAAGTTAGCATTTGCACCACTGTGTGGTTGAACGTTTGCGTGGTCTGCACCAAACAACTTTTTAGCACGTTCAATAGCAAGATTTTCAACAATGTCAACACATTGGCAACCGCCATAATATCTATGTGCTGGGTAGCCTTCTGCATATTTGTTGGTTAAAACGCTTCCTGCTGCTAGCAACACGTTTTCTGAAACAAGGTTTTCACTTGCAATAAGTTCAATGTTGTTTCTTTGTCTTTGAAGTTCTTTTTCTAAACCTTCATATACTTCTGGGTCTAGTGCTTTGATTGAAGATAAGTCTATCATTTTTTATTTCTCCTTGGTTTAATACCTAATTTTTTCTAAATATGTTTTATAAGCATTTCCGAAAGCGTTGCCTTCGCCGAGAGCCCCACGGTTTTTTCTTTTATTTGCCCACCCTTAAACAAGATAAGGGTTGGAATTGACTGAACGTTAAACTTGCTTGCTAATTCTGGGTTTTGGTCAACGTCTATTTTTATAATTTTGACCTTTTTATCCATTTCCTCATAAAATTCTGCTAAAATTGGCGTTTGCATTTTACAAGGCGTGCACCAACTTGCATAAAAATCAACAAGCACTAACTTGTGTTCTTTTATTATTTTTTCAAACTCGTCTATGCCTAAAATTTCTTCAATACTCATCATTTTCTCTCCTTAATAACCAAAAGATTATGTGAATATTATTTGCTATACGAATTTAATAATACAAAAACTTAAAGTTTATTTTGTAAGTTCATCAAAAGTCATAAGTTGTTCTATGCCCGTTTTCATTTCTTTAACTTTTACAACGCCGTTGTTCAACTCGTCAGAACCGATTACAACAACTTTTTCTGCACCGATTTTGTCGGCATACTTAAACTGTGCTTTAATACTCCTATTCATATGGTCAAAGTCGGCAGAAATTCCTTTTTCTCTTAATTTTGAAACAAGTTCAAAAGCCTTTTCGGTTTCCTTTTCGCCCATAGGTGCAATATAGTAAACAACTTTGTTTGGGTTTGGAATTTCAACGCCCAAGTTTTCAAGTAGCATTAAAATTCTTTCAATACCCACTGCAAAGCCTATACCTGCAACGTCTGCACCGCCCAACTGTGCGATAAGCCCATCATATCTGCCACCGCCACAAACTGTGCCTTGTGCCCCGATGTTATCAGAAACAAATTCAAAAACAGTTCTATTATAGTAATCAAGCCCTCTAACGATATTAGGGTTTACCTTAAACGCAACGCCTGCAATGGTTAAGTAGTTTTTAACCTTTTCAAAGTGATTAGAACAGTCTTCACAAATGTAATCTAAAATCTTTGGTGCTGATTTTGTTATTTCTTTGCACTTGTCGTTTTTGCAGTCCAAAATCCTCAATGGGTTTTTGTTAAGTCTGTCTTTACATAGTTCGCACATATCGTCTATGTTTTGGTTTAGGTAATCTTTAAGTGCTTGCTCGTATTTTTTTCTACACTCTTTACAACCGATACTGTTTAGGTATAAGGTGACGTTCTTAATACCCTCCTTATCCAAAAAGGTTTTTGCTAAAAGTATTGTTTCAGCATCAATGTTTGCATCGGTTGAGCCTAAAAACTCAACGCCAAATTGGTGGAACTCTCTTAATCTGCCCGCTTGTGGTCTTTCATATCTAAAACATTGTGTTATATAAAAGAGTTTTGCAGGAAGAACTGCAGAGTGCATACCGTTTTCAACAAACGCTCTTGCGACCCCCGCCGTCCCTTCTGGTTTAAGAGTAATGCTTCTGCCACCCTTGTCTAAAAAGGTGTACATTTCCTTGTTTACAATGTCTGTCGTTTCGCCAACGCCACGTAAAAAAACTTCGGTATGCTCAAAAGTTGGTGTTCTTATTTCGTTTGCACCAAACGTTCTTGCAACTTCTCGTGCCGTTTTTTCTACGAATTGCCATTTATAACTATCGCTTGGCAAAACGTCTTTTGTGCCTTTTGGTACGTTTATCATTTTATTTCTTCCTTATAAAATATACTTCTTTAAGTCTTTGGTTTTGGCTTCTACACCCAACTTGCCTTGTACAAAGGCTTTGTCGATGATAACTTCTTTTCCCGTTCCGTCTGCTTCAAACGACACGTCTTCAAGCAAGTTTTCCATAACCGTGTGCAATCTTCTTGCACCTATATCTTCGCTGGTCATATTCATTTCTTCTGAAATTCTTGCAATTTCACTAATTGCATCGTCAGTGAACTTCAATTCCGCACCATCAACTTTTAGCAAAGTTGCGTATTGGATAGTGATTGCGTTTTTAGGTATTGTTAAAATATCCACAAAGTCTTTTTGTGTTAAACTTTTTAACTCAACCAAGATTGGAAAACGGCCTTGCAATTCTGGGATTAAATCGCTTACCTTTGAAATGTGGAAAGCCCCTGCAGCAATAAACAAAATGTAGTCAGTCTTTATTGCACCGTATTTAGTCATAACGGTTGAGCCTTCAACAATCGGTAAAATATCTCTTTGCACGCCTTCTCTTGAAACGTCTTGCCCACCACCCGTTTTATTGGTTTTTGCGGCAATCTTATCGATTTCATCAATAAAGATTATGCCTTCGTTTTCAGCACGGCGGATTGCTTCTTCATTAACCGAATCTTTATCAATCAACTTGTCCGCTTCTTCTTCTAAAAGAATTCGCCTTGCTTCTTTAACGGTAATTTTTCTTTTCTTTTTCTTTTTTGGCATCATATCGCCAAAAATACTGCCAAGGCTGATTTCCCCAGCACCTGGGATTAATTCCATTGGTTTTGGATTATCAGCAATTTCAATTTCTATTACTTCGTTGTCGTAATAACCCTTTTTAAGACCTTCTAAAATATTCTTTTCAAAAATATCTTGTGGCGTTTCGCCCCTGTCTAAACGGCGAACTTCGGCAACGATTTTAGATAGTTTTTGGTCAACCGTTCCTTCGGCTTTTTGGGTGACTTTTCTAAACCTTTCTTCTTTAACAAGTCTAACCGAACATTCAACCAAATCTCTTATCATTGACTCAACGTCTCTGCCAACGTATCCAACTTCGGTATATTTTGTTGCTTCAACTTTTACAAAAGGTGCACCAACAAGTTTAGCAAGCCTTCTTGCGATCTCGGTTTTACCAACGCCCGTTGGACCTTTCATTATGATGTTCTTTGGCGTAATTTCAGCCATTTCTTCTGCACTCAACATACTTCTTCTGTATCTGTTTCGAAGTGCAATAGCAACCGCCTTTTTCGCCTCGTCTTGACCGATTATATATTTATTTAATTCTTCAACTATTTGTTTAGGACTTAAATTCATTTTTCTCCCCCTTAAATAACTTCACAAGTGATGTTATCGTTAGTGAACACGCAAATCTCGCTTGCTATTTTAAGTGATTTTTTAGCAATTTCTTCAGCAGAATAGTCTGTTTCTTGGTTTAATGCCCTTGCTGCTGCTAAAGCGTAATTGCCACCGCTTCCTATTGCACAAACACCGCCGTCAGGTTCGATAACTTCGCCGGTGCCTGAAACGACAAGCAACGTGTCTTTATCAGCAGTAATCATCATTGCCTCTAATTTTCTTGCCTTATCCGTTCTCCAAAGTTCAGCAAGTTCAACGGCACTTCTCATTAAATTGCCTGAATATTTATTAAGCATTTCTTCAAATCTTTCAGAAAGGCTAAACGCATCTGAAACCGAACCAGCAAAGCCCAAAATAACTTTGCCGTTATAAATTCTTCTAACCTTAACTGCATTGTTCTTAAAAATTACCGATTGCGACATTGTCACTTGACCATCGCCCGCAATTGCAGTTTTGCCGTCCTTTTTAACAGCACAAATTGTCGTTCCCTTAAATTCTATCATATCTCATTCTCCTTCTTAAACCTGTCAACTTCTCTTAAACTTCTCTCTGCCATAAGGCGTTTTCTTTCCGCCTTGTCCCTAACAATCCTGTCAAGTGGTGGCAAAATTCCAAAGTTTGCGTTCATAGGTTGGAAATCTTTATTTTCAGTGGTTATGTATTTTGCAAGTGAGCCAAGCACGGTTTTATCCGAAATAGGCTGGATGGTTTTACCCATCAATTTAGCGTATAGATATATACCCGTCATTAGACCACTGCCTGCACTTTCAACGTACCCCTCAACACCGGTGATTTGCCCAGCAAAATACGTCTTTTCGTTATCTATTAAAGAGTAATCTTGCTTTAATACTTTTGGCGAATTGATAAAAGTGTTTCTATGCATAACGCCATATCTTAAATACTCTGCATTTTTTAATGCTGGAACGTTTGCAAAAACCTTCTTTTGTTCGCCAAAAGTCAAGTTGGTTTGAAAGCCGACCAAATTATACATGCTTCCGTTTTCATCTTCTTTACGAAGTTGCAAACAAGCGTAAGCCCATCTCCCCGTTTTTGGGTCGGTTAGCCCAACAGGTTTAAGTGGCCCAAACCTTAACGTATCCACGCCCCTGTTTGCCATAATTTCGATTGGCATACACCCTTCAAAAACTGCCGTGTCTTCAAAGTCGTGCAAACTTGCCCTTTTCGCACTGATAAGGTCGTTTATAAACGCCGTATATTCTTCCTTATTCATTGGGCAGTTGATATGGTCTCCATTACCTTTATCATATCTATCGCCAAAAAAGGCGTTATCCATATCAATGCTTTCAAAAGCAACTATTGGTGCTGATGCATCAAAGAAACTTAATGCACCGCCAACCCTATCTTTAATTTTTTGGCTTAATTTATCGGTTGTTAAAGGTCCCGTTGCTATTACCGTATATTCATCAAAGTCAATATCTTCAACTTCACATTGAATATGCTTGATATTTTTTTCAGCATAAAGTTTTTCGGTTATATACTTTGCAAACTTTTCCCTATCCACTGCAAGTGCGTTGCCTGCTGGGACTCTATTTTTATCCGCACTTTCAATGATAAGCGAGCCTAACGCACGCATTTCTTCTTTTAATAAGCCTGCCGCATTACCAAAAACGTCGTTGCTTTTTAACGAGTTTGAGCACACGAGTTCTGCGTAATCAGTGCTTTTATGTGCCGGCGTCATTTTGCTTGGCTTAATATCATAAAGTTCAACCAAAATACCTTTTTTTGCAAGGTAATATGCAACTTCACTTCCCGCCAAGCCACCGCCTATTACTTTAACTTTTTGCATTTTGAGTAAAATTACATTTTTTAGACGAGCATTTAACTTGACCGTCAATCTCTATTAAAAATGCACCACAATCAGGGCATTTTTCGCCCGTTGGGATATCCCAACTCATAAACTTGCAGTTTGGATAATTTGAACAGCCATAGAAAGTTTTTCCGCCACGGCTGGTCATCTTTTTGGTTGGTTTTCCACACTCTGGGCAAACGCCAACACTTTCAGTCATACTGATTGTGTTTTTGCATTTTGGATAGTTTGAGCAAGCAAGGAATTTGCCGAACTTACCCTCTCTTTCCACCATTGGTGAACCGCATTTGGTACAAATTTTATCGGTAGGAATAATAACCTTTTCGTTTACCGCCTTTATGTTTTGGCAGGTTGGGTAATTTGAGCAAGCGTAATAGTTTCCGTATTTACCACTGTTGATTATCATAGGTGCACCACACTTATCACAAAGCACTTCGGTCACTTTTGAAGATGAAAGTTGCTTTTCAAACCCTTCGTAAAACTCTGCAATAAGTTTATGCCAATCCTTTCCACTCGTTCCAATATCGTCAAGGTCGTTTTCCATTTTTGCCGTGAACGATATGTCCATTATGTCTGGGAAATATTTAACCAAAAAGTCAATCAATCCATAACTAACGTCGTTTGGAACTAAATATTTCTTTTCCTTTCTAACGTATTCTCTCTTTTTGTCCGAAAGTTTTGCCATTATTGTTGCGTAAGTTGATGGTCTGCCTATGCCCTTTTCTTCCATACGCTTAATTAATGACGCTTCGGTATATCTTGTTGGTGGCTTTGTAAACTTTTGTTCTTTTGTGATTGCGTTTAACTTTAACCTTTCGTTTTCTGTTAAGTTAGGCAAAAGTGCATTGCCACTTTCTTCATCTTCTTCTTTCTTCGTATCGTCATACACTGCAAGATAGCCCTTAAAAATTAGGGTTTTGCCACTTGTTTTAAGCCCATATTCGCCAGCAACAACGTCAACCGACATACTATCGTATCTTGCTTCTGCCATTTGTGATGCAACAAATCTATCGAATATGAGTTTATAAAGTTTATATTGGTTTTTATCCAAAACGTCCACTAAACTTTCAGGCGTTCTGCTTAAATCAATAGGTCTGATTGCTTCGTGAGCGTCTTGAGCATCTTTTTTAGAAGAATATACGTTTGGTTTTGCTGGCACGTATTCGCTTCCAAACTGTTTGCCGATATATTTTAATGCTTCTTGTTGTGCCTCTTGTGAAATACGGACAGAGTCAGTCCTCATATAAGTTATAAGTGCGATATTGCCCGCAGGTGTTTGCACACCTTCATATAATCTTTGAGCAATTTGCATTACTTGTGGCGAAGTTAGGTTTAGCCTTATCGAACCGTCTTGTTGCAAAGTACTTGTAATGTAAGGTGCAGGTGCGTGAGCTTTGATTACTGCACGCTTAACGTTTGATACTATAAACTCGCTATTTTTAAGTTGGTTTTCAACTTGTTCGGCTTGCTCTTTGCTTTCAACCTTAAACGCTTTTTTGTTCTTTTCTTTTAATAAAACCTTAAAAGCGTTTGCCGTTTGGTTTTCAACTTCTGCCTTAATTGTCCAATATTCTTGTGGAACAAAGGCTGAAATTTCCCTTTCTCTATCGACAACCATTTTTAACGCAACCGATTGAACCCTGCCTGCTGACAAATTGTCGTTTAGCCTTGAACTTGCTGCAGGCGAAACGCTATAACCCACAAGTCTGTCTAAAACACGCCTTGCTTGTTGAGCATCAACCAATTTCATATCGATTTTTCTTGGGTTTAAAAGTGCGTTCTTAACCGCCTTTTCAGAAATTTCGTTAAACTCAATTCTGTTAAGTTGGTTTTGGTCAAGCCCCAAAACTTCTGCTAAATGCCAAGATATTGCTTCCCCTTCTCTATCCGGGTCGGTTGCAAGAAATATCTTATCGGCTTTTTTTGAAATGCTTTCTAACTTTTGTATATCTTGTTTCTTTTCTGGCGTGATAACGTAATGTGGCTCAAAATTATTGGCTATTGAAATACCCATATAATTTACAGGCAAGTCCCTAATATGCCCTTTTGATGCACGCACTTCATAATCGCCTTTTAAGAATTTTTTAATTGTTTCGGCTTTGTGTGGTGATTCTACTATTACTAACTGCATTTATTCCTCCGAATACTTACGAACAAGTTCGTAAACGTTCCCGCCTTTTGCCACAACACCTTTAATTTCAAGTATTGAAAGCGTTGGCATTATTTCAAACGTGCGTTTATTTAAAACGGCACTTAATTTTTCTATATGCATTTGCCCGTCTGACAATGCTTTTATTATTTCTTTTTCAGCGTCTGATAACTGAACGCTAATTTCTTTATCTTCTAAATGGTAAAACTCTAAAATATCGTTTGCGTTATCGGTCAATATCGCTCCTCGCTTTATTAACTCATTACAACCCTCGCCCGACTTAACACCCACGTTATATGGCAAAGCAAAAATATCTTTTCCATACTCGCCAGCATATTCAGCAGTATAAAGCGTTCCGCTTTTCAATCCGCCACTAACAACTAAAACGCCTTGTGATAATCCTGCTATTATTCTATTCCTTATTGGAAAGAAATAAGGCTTTGGTGCTACTTTTGGTGGATATTCACTTAAAAGCAAGCCGTTTTTTGCAATTTGGTCTGCTAACCCTTGGTTGCAACTTGGATAAATATTATCAAAACCACCCGCAACAACTGATATAACTTTTCCGCCGTTTTCAAGCACGGCTTTTATTGTTTCACTGTCAACACCTTCTGCTATACCCGTCACTATGGTAAAATGGCTTGAAAGTTTTTTAGCGTAATTTTGGGCAAAAGATAATGAGATTGGCAAACTTTTTCTACTTCCGACTATTGCAAAAGCCTTTTGGCTCAATAATTTTTTATCGCCTTTTAAGTATAAAACCAATGGCTTTAATTCTAAATTCGCTAAACTTTCTGGATAATCGTTTGACGCAATTGTAATTGCTTCAATCCCCTTTCTATCAAGTTCGGTCAAAACGTAGTCCAAATAATTTTGGTTAGCCGAACCTAAAAGCGTGTTATACTCGCTTTCGCCAACGTTATTTTCGATATATTCTTTTGCTAATGCTAAACCTTGGCTAATTTTTTCAGAGTTTTTAACCTGTTTATAAATTTCAAGTTTGTGTTTATATTCTAACCCTAAAAAACTGTCTATCCAAATAAGGCTTAATTCATCTTTAGTATATTTTTTCATATTAGGTATGTCTATAACTTATTGCTTCTAACAAATGTTCTGGGCGTATATCTTCATATAGGTCCATATCGGCAATAGTTCTTGCCACCTTTATTATTCTGCTTCTTGCTCTTGGGGATAAGTGCAAAGATTCATACGCACTTTTCAAAATCTCTTCGCACTCACTCGATAGCACGCAGTATTTTTGTATATGTTTTTCACCCATATCGCTATTAGTCAAAATCCCGTCGTCCTTAAAACGGTTTTTTTGAATAAGCCTTGTCCTATTTACCCTTTCTTTTACTTGCTTTGAACTTTCGTTTTGCGAGTTGTCGGTAAGTTCGGAATATTTAACTTCATCAACTTCCACTTGAATGTCAATTCTATCTAATAGTGGACCTGAAATTTTAGATTTATACTTTGCTATCTGTGATGGTGAACAGGTGCAAACCTTTTCAGCCGAACCATAATTCCCACAAGGGCAAGGGTTCATACTTCCACAAAGCATAAAGTTTGCAGGATAATTTACCGAACCCGATGCTCTTGAAACGGTTATGTTTCCGTCTTCAAGTGGTTGACGCAAAACTTCCAAACTTGAACGGGTATATTCTGGCATTTCATCTAAAAACAAAACCCCGTTATGTGCAAGCGAAATTTCACCCGGCTTAACGTGAGCACCACCACCCGCAAGCGAAACCATTGATGCAGTATGGTGTGGACTTCTAAAAGGTCTATTGAAAACTATTCCGTCACTATCTTTTAATATTCCTGCAACAGAGTGAATTTTTGTCGTTTCAAGTGCTTCGCAAAAAGTCATATCTGGCATTATTGTTGGAATGCACTTTGCAAGCATTGTTTTGCCCGTGCCCGGTGCACCGACAAACAAAAGATTATGCCCGCCCGAAACGGCAACTTCCAACGCCCTTTTTGCAACCGCTTGACCTTTAACCAACGATAAGTCACTGTGATAAATATTTTTGCTTTCCTTTGCACTATAATCGTGTTTTTGAATAGGTTGCAAAAGGTTTAGCCCTGAAAGATGGTCGATTGCTTGTTTAAGGTTTTCAACGGCAACAACTTCTATTCCGTCAACGTAAGAAGCTTCAACTTGGTTGGCTTTTGGAATTATAAACTTTTTATAACCCATATCAAGTGCGGAAATAAGAATTGGCAAAACGCCGTTTACCCTTCTTAAACTTCCGTCAAGTGATAACTCGCCTAAAAACACAACGTCCTTAACGTCAGCATCTAGTTGCCCGCTTGAAATCAAAATTCCCATTGCGATAGCAAGGTCAAGTGCAGAGCCTTCCTTTTTAACGTCGGCAGGGGCAAGATTTATGGTTATGTGCTTAACAGGAATGTTTCTGCCACTATTTTTTATGGCTGAACGCACCCTTTCTTTAGATTCTTTAACGGCAGTATCAGCAAGCCCAACCACGTCAAAACAAGGTAGGCCGTTGTTGATATCGACTTCTACTTCAATAGCAACGCCTTGTAATCCTATAAGCGAAAAACCATTTACTTTTGCAATCATATTTCCCCTTTGTACTCGCAAAAGGCAACACTGCCCCTTTTATTATATTATTATATAATATTTTAAAATAAAAGTAAACACTTTATATAGCGAAAATCAAGGAAAAATAAAGATAAAAAAAGAACTTGCCAATTTTTGACAAGTTCATTTTCTTTTAAGATTAAATTATCTCTTAATTTCTTTAACTTTTGCAGCCTTACCAGTTCTTGCACGCAAGTAGTAGAGTTTTGCACGGCGTACTTTACCGTGTCTAACAACTTGAATGTCTGCAACCTTTGGCGAGTGGATTGGGAATGTTTTTTCAACACCTACACCGAAAGAAAGTCTTCTAACAGTGAAAGTTTCGCTTATACCACCGTGCTTTCTTGCAATTACAATACCTTCAAATGCTTGTAATCTTTCTCTGTCACCTTCGATAACTTTTACCATTACCTTAACAGTGTCGCCAACGTTAAATTGTGGAATTGTGCTCTTTAAGTTTTCTTGGTTGATTGCATCAATTATGCCTTTCATTTGCTTTTACCTCCAATTTATTAGCGTTCATTGTCAACTACATTTTGCAAGAGGAACGCTCAAAGCGTTTATTATAATATCACATTTTAATCTTTATTGCAAGCGTTTTACACCCCAAATGCATTAAAAATATGATTTATTTGCCCATTTTCTATTTCTATAACGTCAAACCTACATTCGCTATCAAGTTTTTTCTCTTTTTGCAAATAATAGGTTGCCGTTTTATAGTATTTTTCTTGCTTTTTCTTGTCAACTGCCTCGGCAGGTGCACCGAAAACGTCGCTTGTCCTTGTCTTAACTTCTATAAAAACTATAACTTCGTTATCTTGTGCTATTATGTCAATTTCGCCAAGCACGGTTTTGTAGTTTGTCTTTAAAATCTTAAAACCTTTCTTTTTCAAAAATTCTACTGCTCTCTTTTCTCCGACTCTACCCAAAAGTTTTTTATAAAAGTTCTTCTGTGCAATTTGCAAGGTCCTATCTCCTTAATCTTTTCTATATGCGTTTTTGTCCCGTACCCCTTATGTGCTTCAAACGAATATTCAGGATACTCTTTTGCATATTCTTTCATCAAATTATCCCTATAAACTTTGGCTAATATTGATGCACACCCTATCGTATAACTGTTTAAGTCGCCCTTAATTATATATTCAGCGTTTATTTTTAACCCCGTATCGTTGCCGTCAACCAAGGTAATATCTGGCTTAACGGACAAACTTTCAACGGCGTTTGTCATGCATTTTTTTACTGCGTTTAGAATATTTATTTCATCAATTTCTTGTTCGGAAATTTCTTGAATTGAATAGCAAATAGCCTTTTCTTTGATGATAGGATAAAGTTGCTCTCTTTTCTTTTCAGTCAGTTTTTTGCTATCGTTCACGCCCTCAATAATATCGTCTAACGGCATTATTACAGATGCACAAACAACAGGCCCTGCAAGTGGACCTCTGCCCACTTCATCAACGCCTGCTATATATTTTTTTCCACTTTCTAAATGCTTTCTTTCGTAAAATAATTTGTCCATTTTAATCGAGAATAATTTTACCTATTCTACCCTTTCTAAAATCGTCTATAATAGCAGTGGCACAACGCTCGTAATCAAAGTCGCCACCCCTTCTTAAAAAGCCACGTCTAACACAAATCGCATTAAATAATTCTAACGTTTCAACGTCTAAATCTTCTATGCCATACTTGCTTTTTAATAGGCTTGGATACTTAACTTTTAGTTCTGCTAAAAGTTCATACGCAAGGTCGTTGAAATCTATATTTGCGTCGTTCATACTGCCAATATATGCAAGGTGTTTTGCAAGCGTTTGGTTATCAAAAGCAGGTGGCATTGTGCCCGGTGTATCTAAAAGTTCAAGTTCTTTAAGTCTTACCCACTGCTTGCCTTTTGTCACACCTGCCTTGTTGCCCGTAATCGCCTTTTTCCCGCCACATAAAGCGTTGATTATAGTTGATTTGCCCGTGTTAGGAATGCCCGCAACCATAATTCTTATTGGCTTAAAAACGCCCTTTTCTCTATTGCGGTCAAGTTTATCTTTTAGTAAAGAAAAAATCTTATTATAAAGCAGGTCAACTGCCTTTTTGTCCATGGCACTGACCCCAATAATCTCCTTGTTTTCTAAAGCGAATTCGCTTATCGTTCTCTTCACGTCCGAGACTTCAACAAGGTCGCATTTATTAAGCACGTAAAGCACTTTTTTGTTGATAAAAAGTTTGTCGAGTTTAGAGTTTAGAGATGCTCTTGGTGCCCTTGCATCAAGCACAATCATAACCCCGTCAACAGCCTTTAAATTTTCTTCCATCATACGCATCGCTGCCGTCATATGACCTGGAAACCACTGTAAATGCTTCATTATTTCTCCTATTTAAGTAAATCTGGACGATTTTTTTTGGTTATTTCTATCGACTGTTCTTTACGCCATTTTTCTATGTTGGCGTGGTGCCCACTTAATAAAACTTCTGGCACTTTTAAACCCATAAATTCTTGTGGACGGGTATATTGTGGGTATTCTAAAAGCCCACTTGCAAAACTTTCTTGTGAAAGCGATTCTTGATTTATAACCCCGTCAACATACCTTGCAACAGCATCAACAACAGCCATTGCAGGAATTTCGCCACCCGTTAAAACAAAGTCGCCAATAGACAATTCTTCATCAATAAAAAGGTCGATAACCCTTTGGTCAACACCTTCATAATGCCCGCATAATAAGAGCAAATGTTCTTCCTTTCCATACTCTAAAACGGTTTTTTGGTTAAACGTTCTGCCCCTTGGCGACATAAAAATTCGCCTTGCTTTGTGCTCTTTATCAACGGCTTCGATAGCACTTGCAATAGGTTGAGCCATCATAACCATACCTGCACCACCACCAAAAGGCGTGTCGTCACACTTGTTGTGTTTATCCAAGGTATAATCTCTTATATCTATAACGTTTATATCAAGTTTTCCGCTTTCAACCGCCCTGCCAATAATGCTTGTTTTAAGTGGTGCAAACATTTCTGGAAACAAGGTCAAAATGTCAATTTTCATAACACGAAACCTCGCTTAAACGCTTTTTATAAACAACGAATTGCTTATTCTCAACGTCAACGTTTATAACCAAATCTTTTAAGAAAGGAAAACGCATAATTTTGCCATTTTCACACTTAACGGTCAACACGTCCGTTCTTGAAGAAAACACGTCGGTTATTTCCCCAACAACTTCATTTTCATCAGTGATTACCTTACATCCAATAATGTCTGAAATAAAGTATCTGCCCTCTTCAAGTTTAACAGCGTTTTCTCTTTTAACGCACAAAAACTTACCACGGAAAGTTTCAGCAGTATTTCTATCATTGATGCCAAAAAGTGATAAAAACACTGTGTTTCCGCCAATTTTGGCACTATCCACACGGTAATTTTTATCGTCAATTAGCACTTCTTTTAAGTTGTTAAAACGTGTTATGTCGTCGGTTAAAGGCTGAACTTTTAACTCGCCTTTTATGCCCTGTGGCTTTACTATAAGCCCAATTTTGAATAATTTTTCCATCTTCTTTTTTTGATAGAAAAACGGGGAAATTATTCCTTTTCCCCGCGTTCTACGATTTCAACGTTATATTTTTTGTTCTCTTTTAACGAGCCAACACGCACTAAAGTACGAAGTGCCTTTGCAATCTTGCCCTGGCGACCTATTACCTTACCCATATCGCTCGCATCAAGCGTAATTACCACGTTCACATTCTTTCCATCTTCAACCACGTCGTATTCAACTTGGTCTTGTTTTTCCGCAAAACGGCTAACTACGTATTTTATTAGTTCAATCATTATAACTCCTTAATTCAAAGAAATTATTACTTTGACTTTCTAACCTTCGTCTTTGCTGGCGAAAGTTTGTCTGACTTTGGAATAACGCCTTTGTTTACGAGAATGTTTTTAACCGTTTCGGTTGGTTGAACGCCTTTTGCTAACCAATCTTTTGCTTTTTCAACGTCAAGTACGATTTCTGCTGGTTGAGCGGTTGGGTTGTAGTGACCAACTTTGTCAATATATGCTCCATCTCTTGCGTTTCTGCTGTCTGTGATTACGATACGGTAGAAAGGTGATTTTTTGTCTCCCATTCTGGTTAATCTCATTTTTACTGCCATTGTTCTTTTCTCCTTAATTTTTATTAAAATTTAAACATTTTATTATTTTTCATTTGTTTCATCATCATCTTGGTTTGCTCAAATTGCTTAAGCACCCTGTTCACTTCTTGAACACTTGTGCCACTGCCTTTTGCAATTCGATTTTTCCTTGATGAGTTAATCATTTGAGGATTGTTCCTTTCGTACATTGTCATTGATTGAATTATGGCTTTGGTTTGAGCCATTTTCTTTTCATCAATATCCTCTTCTCTAATCTTAAACTTACTTCCCATACCTGGTAGCATAGCAAGAATATCTCTTATTCCACCCATTTTGTTCATTGTTTCAAACTGGGTTAAATAATCATCCAAAGTGAAAGAATTTTTCCTAAATTTTTCTTCCATCTTTCTCGCTTGCTCTTCAGTGACGGCATCTTGTGCCTTTTCAATTAGCGAAAGCACGTCTCCCATACCGAGAATTCGGTTTGCCATTCTGTCTGGATAAAACGGCTCTAAATCGCCAAGTTTTTCACCGACCGAACAGAATTTGATTGGCTTACCCGTCACGGCTTTCATTGAAAGGGTGGCACCACCCCTTGTGTCGCCATCAAGTTTGGTTAAAACTAAACCACTGACTTCTAAACGCTTATTAAAGGTATCGGCAACTTCAACTGCAACTTGACCAGTCATCGAGTCAACTACAAGCAAGATTTCGCTTGGATTAACCTTTTCTTTAATCTTTTCAAGTTCTTGCATCAACTGTTCATCAATTTGCAAACGGCCTGCCGTGTCGATTATAACCGTGTCAAAGCCATAAGATTTTGCATATTCAACACCGGAAACAGCAATCTTAACAGGGTCGCCTTGCCCCTTTTCAAAAACTTGACAACCCGCTTTTTCGCCAACCACTTTTAATTGGTTGATTGCTGCAGGACGGTAAACGTCACACGCAACTAAAAGGGGGTTTTTGCCTTGTTTTTTTAGCATTAAGCCAAGTTTTCCAACAAGCGTTGTTTTACCAGCACCTTGAAGACCTGCCATCATTATAACTGTTGGCGGATTGCTACTTACAGCAAGTTTGCTGTTCGCACTCCCCATAAGTTCTATAAGTTCTTCATTAACTATTTTTATAACTTGTTGAGTTGGACTTAAACTTTTTAGAATTTCTTGCCCAACTGCACGCTCGCTTACCCTTGCACAAAAAGATTTGACAACTGAAATGTTTACGTCTGCTTCTAAAAGTGCAATTCGCACCTCACGCATTGCCGTTTTTATTTCAAGTTCGGTTAGCCTGCCGTGCTTGGTCAACTTGCTAAATATATGATTAAGTTTTTCGCTAAGCCCTGAAAATAACGCCATTACCTACCTACAATATCTAAAATTTGTTGTGATATTTCTTTATCTTGCGCCAAAACGTCGTTTGCAAGCGAAATGAGTTTTTGGTTTTTTTCGTTCATCTTCAACTTTTCTTCGTACTCATCAAGTTTCTCTTTAACCTTTTTAACCACTGCATAAACGCTTTGCCTTGTATTTCCGTCTGGCTCTGCAATTTCCGATAAGGATAGGTCTAAACAATAATGGCAAGAAAAAATTTCCCTTTGCCTTTCGGTTAAAAGCCCTTGATAAAGTTCAAAAAGTTCAATGTATCTTAAATCTTTTTCCATAATAAAAAACCAAGGTGTAAAACAAAAACGCTTTACACCTTGTAATTATATACATTTAGTTTTTCTTTGTCAACTGTTTTAAGCAGGTTTTCTAAATTTAATGCTTTATTAGTATTTATTTACTATTTCAAGCATTTGGTCATACAATCTTTCCATATCTTCGATTAACTTAAATTGAGTTCTTGCCCTATCTAAATTGTGGTTTTCTCTCTTAATATGGAAATAAACGTCGCCATCAAGATGGTCTGTTAAGAATCTCATACCGCATTCATAAGTCATCAAAATTGCACCAAAAGCAAGGTTTTCTTTTTCAACTTTTGTAATGCTATCGCCAAGTGCAGAGCAATAACCTTTAACGTATTGTTCAAACAAATTAATGTCAAAATTAACTTTTGATAAGTCTTTTTCATCTTCCGCTGCTGGGTTGCAACCAAAACGGATGCTATCGCCAAAGTCATAACAAATACTACCTGGCATAATCGTATCAAGGTCGATAACTGCAACAGGTTCGCCTGTTTTGTTATCCAACATAACGTTGTTTAACTTTGTATCGTTGTGGGTGACCTTTGTTGGCATTTCGCCACTCTTTAAAAGATTTACAATTCTGCCACAATATTCTTTTCTGTCTAAAACAAATTGAATTTCTTTTTGAACGTCCTTTGCCCTTCCTGCCTTATCAGCGTTTAATGACTTTGTAAAGTTTTCAAATCTGATTTCGGTGTTGTGGAAGTTAGGCAAAACTTCAAATAATTGTGTTGCATCAAATTCAGCCAAAAGGTTTGCAAAGTTGCCGAAAGCAACTGCACTTTGATAGAAGTGTTCTGGCTTTTCAACCACTTGATATGCAATAGCGTCGGTTATAAACTTATAAACTCTGAAATATCCGTCACAACACTTGCAGTGGTGATATGCCTTTCCTTCGTTGGTGTATACTAATGATAAACTTTCTCTATCTGGGTTTCCACCAGCCTTAATAATCTTTTCTCTATTAAACTCTGTGACAAGTTTAATGTTATTCATAAGCCCTTCAACGTTTGTAAAAAGTTTGCTGTTGATTTTTTGAACGATATAGTTTACCTTTTCGCCATTATTTTCAACTACTGCAAGGTAAGTTTCGTTAATGTGCCCTTCGCCATATCTTTCACAAGAAATTAGTTTGCCTTCAACCTTAAATTTAGAAATTATCTTCTCAAAATTGTAATCCATTTTCTTCTTCCTTAAATTATTTTTTTATTAATTATATAATATTATTTTCGCTTTGTCTTTATAAAAAGGTAAAAATTATTTGCATAAAAAGACTTTTATTCTAGGCCTTTTGCCTTTCTTTTTAGCCTTGTTTCCGTATCCAACGTTCTCTTTCTAATTCTAACGTTTTTAGGCGTTATTTCAAGCATTTCGTCGTCGTTAATAAACTCCATTGCTTCTTCCAAACTCATAATCTTTGGTGTTTCAAGTCTTAAAGCATCGTCAGAGCCAGATGCACGAGTGTTGGTTAAATGCTTTTTCTTGCAAACGTTGACGCTTATATCTTCGTTCTTTGGGCAAACGCCAACAACCATACCTTCATAAACGTTGACGCCAGCACCGATAAAGAGTTGGCCACGGCCTTGTGCGTTAAATAGCCCGTAAGTGACTGCTTCGCCCGTTTCAAAAGCAACCAAAGAACCTGTTGAACGCCTTTCGATTTCGCCCTTAAATTCTTCATACCCATAAAATAAGGTGTTGAAAACGCCTTCGCCACGGGTTTCAGTTAAGAATTGGCTTTTATACCCAAACAATCCCCTTGCAGGGACTTTGAATTCAAGCCTTATACGACTTCCGATATTTTCCATTTGCAACAGTTCGCCTTTTCTTACGCCCATGCTTGAAAATACCGAGCCTGTCTTATCTTCAGGAACGTCAACAACAAGCCTTTCCATAGGCTCTAACAACACGCCGTCTACTTCTTTATACATAACCTTTGGGGCACTGACTTGGAATTCATAGCCAGACCTACGCATTGTTTCAATCAAAATTGATAAGTGCATTTCGCCCCTTCCACAAACTCTATAAGAGTCAGCCGAGTCGGTTTCTTCAACCCTTAACGAAACGTCTTTAAGCATTTCCTTAAATAACCTATCACGAAGGTGTCTTGTGGTGACAAACTTGCCTTCCTTGCCCGCAAACGGACTGTCGTTTACACTAAACGTCATTTCAACGGTTGGCTCGCTTATCTTTACAAAAGGCACAGGCTCAACCAATGCTGGCGAACAAATAGTGTCGCCAATTGAAATGTTTTCAAGCCCACTCACGCAGACTATATCGCCTGCTTTTGCATCTTCAACGGCAACTCTGTTTAAGCCTTCAATTTGATAAATGCTAACAAGTTTACCTTTCATTTCCTTGCCTTGAATATTATAGTTGCAAGTTTGAACTTCTTGATTAACTGCAACTTTACCACGCTCTATTCTGCCTATACCAATCCTACCCACGTATTCGTTATAGTCGATTGATGAAACAAGCATTTGGAAAGGTGCATCCATATCCACTTCTTGTGGCTCAAAGTGATTTACGATAGCGTCAAAAAGTGGCGTTAAATCTTCGCCCTGCTTGTTGCAATCAGTGCTTGCAGTTCCTGCTCTTCCCGAACAGAAAACAATTGGACTTTCTATTTGCGAATCGTTTGCATTTAGGTCAAATAAAAGTTCTAAAATTTCGTCTTGAACTTCGGATAGCCTTGCATCTGGTCTATCAATTTTGTTTACAACGATTATTAGTTTATGGTTTAATTCCAATGCCTTTTGCATAACGAATCTCGTTTGTGGCATTGGCCCTTCACAAGCGTCAACCAAAACTAAAACGCCGTTTACCATTTTTAAAACACGCTCAACTTCACCACCAAAGTCTGCGTGACCTGGCGTATCGATAATGTTAATTTTAACGCCGTTATAAAATGCAGAAGTATTCTTGGCTAAAATGGTTATGCCCCTTTCACGCTCTAAATCGCCCGAGTCCATAACCCTATCCATAACGTCCTGATTGTCTCTAAATATTCCGCCTTGCTTTAGCATTTCGTTGACCAATGTGGTTTTGCCGTGGTCAACGTGTGCTATGATAGCAACGTTTCTTACGTCTTCTCTTCTCAATTTCTTCTAGTCCTTTATTTAAATTTCAGCCTTTCCCCGTTTATTTAACTTGCGATAATATGGCAATAATAGTTTTTGCATCTTTTATCTCACCATTATTAACCATATTTAATGCCTTGTCCTTTTCTATCCACTCTGCTAACAAAAACTCATCTTCATCAAGGTTAATCTTGCCCTCAACAAAATCGGTCGCCTTAAAAATTCTTATAATTTCATCAGTATAGGCTGGCGTTGGGTAAATATCAAACAGTTTTTCCACTTGTTTGGCTTTTATTCCGCCCTCTTCTTCAAGTTCCCTTATTGCCGTTTGCTCTGGCGTTTCGCCCTCGTTAAGTTTTCCCGCAGGAATTTCATATAATTCTTGTTGATATGGATACCTAAACTGCTTAACAAGCAAAATTTTACCGTCTTTTTCGCAATAAATTGCACTTCCGCCACTATGCTCAATCACTTCCCTTATGGCATGGTTGCCGTTTGGCAATAAAATTTGGTCTTTTCTAACCGATAAGATTTTGCCTTTATATAAATATTCTTTTCTTACAGTCTTTTCCTTAAATTGCATCAAGCACGCCCTTTAATAGTTTGAAAACTTTTTTCGCTCTGCCAAAAAACATCAAGCCGTTTGCTTTTGCCATAAATTTATACGAAACAAAAGCGTAAATAATAGCATCTCTATCTTCGCTAGTAATAGCATTTCCAAGCATATCGATAACCAAAAGAATTTCTTCTTGCTTATCTTCTGCCCATTTTTTTGCCCTTACTTTTTGCTTATCCTTTAACAAGATTTCTTTAATCTTCTTAACGCTATCGCCATAAGTTTTTTGTGCAAGTTCTTTTTCCTTTTCTTTTTGTGCCTTTTCTTCTTCCAATGCTTTTATACGCTTATTTTCTTGTTCGGTAAGTGCTTCAACAGGGTCTTGAAGTTTGCCTTCAATAACGCTTTCCATAAGCGTTTTTATTGCCGAAACAAAAGGCCTTATCATAGCGTTTATAAACGCATCATAACCAGATGCAAAACTGCCGTCCACATAAAAATATCTGCTTAAAAAACCGCCAAGTTCAATGTTTTTAGCGTCAAAATCAACCAAAAGATTAAAGGTAAACGCCAAAAGTTCTTTTGAACTTGCTGGCAAAACAAATTCGCCTTTATCAGAAGATAAATATTGACTTTTAACAAGGTATTTTTTTTGTGCCTCTTCATAGTCAAAGTCGGTTAAGCAATTCTTAAACAGTGCAAGCAAGGTGTCTGAACTTGCAATGGCTTTAAGCAAGTTTACAATCTTAATGTCTGCTAAAATGTATTTGGAATCGATAAATTCTTGTGCGCGCTCTAAAAATAAATCTAACTCTTCTCTTTTGTTCACGGTCTTATCCCCCTTAAACTAATACTTTTAACACTATATTTAAACATAATTTCGCAAGTATATTATAACACATTTTTATATCATAATAAACTTTTTTTGGCGTATTTTTGCAAATTTTTACATAAAGTTCTTTACAAATTCCGTTTTTATGTTATAATGAAAAATAGTAATATGGAGAGTGTCGGTTTATGCAGGTTAAAGGTGATTCATCTTTAAACAAGTTAATATTGCTGTTCGTTTTCGACAAGATGGAAGTTCCTTTATCTGAAAACACAGTGCTTGATATGTGTTGTTCGTCCAACAACTGGCTTGCTTATATGGACTGCCAACCTATCCTAAACCAACTTTTAGAATGTGGTTGGATTTATGATATTGGTTCAAGTGGTGAACCGCTTTATACTATCACCCCTGATGGAAGAATTTGTTTGGCAAACTTCTTTATCAATATCCCTGCCTCTACCCGTGAAGCAATTTCCATTTTTGTTAAGAACAATCGCACCAAGTATAGAAGAAAGCAAGAGTGCGTTGCAGACTATTTTATGAATAAAGACGGAACCTATACCGTTTACTTAAAAATTATAGAACCTGCACAACCTGTTTTAGAACTTAAAGTGGTTGTCCCTAATAGGCAAATCGCAAAAGACATTTACAAAAAATGGGGCGAAAAAGCCGTGGATGTTTATAGAAATATTTACGAAAATTTAGTAGACTAATTATAGGAGAAAATAAAATGAACACTTACATTACTCGTGGCACTTGTAGCAGACAAATTTTATTTGACGTGACCGAAGACAACAAACTAAAAGACGTTAAATTTATCGGCGGTTGCAGTGGCAATCTTCAAGCCATTGCTAAACTCGTTGAAGGGCAAGATATTGACCAAGTTATTTCTACACTTAAAGGTATCAAATGCAGAAGCAATACTTCGTGTGGGGACCAACTTGCAAGGGCTCTTGAAAAATACAAACTCGATAAAGAACAAAATTTATAAAATAAGTAATGGCGACAGATTAAACCTGTCGCCATCTTTTTTATTTTTCTAAAATTATTGTAAAAGGCCCGTCGTTTGTTTGGTTAATTTTCATATCTGCACCAAACACGCCTTTCTTTACCGATAAGCCTTGCTTAATTAAACCTTCTAAAACATATTCATAAAGTTCATTGGCAAGTTGTGGGACTTCGGCATCCAAAAACTCTGGGCGGTTGCCGTGCGAAGTGTTTGCAAGCAAGGTAAACTGCGAAACCAAAAGAATTTCGCCATTTGTGTCAACGATAGATTTGTTGATTTTTCCGTTCTCATCTTCGCAAATTCGAAGGGTTGGAAGTTTTTTTATAAAATAATCGGCTTCTATTTTACTATCCCCTTTCTTTACCCCTAAAAAAACGACATAGCCCTTGCCTATTTTTGAAATCAACTCTCCATCAACGGTTAAACTTGCATCTAAAACTCTTTGAACAACTGCTTTCATTTTTTCTCCTTTTTTACTTCCTATATAATAACACAATTTAATACGTTTGACAAGCGTATTGTAAAAGGGTTATAATATACGTAAGAGGTTTTTTATGAAGATTTTGGGTATTGAAAAAATGTCGCTTGTTGACTTTGACGGCTTGGTTGCTTGCACCTTGTTTACGGGTGGATGTAATTTCAAGTGTCCTTTTTGCCACAATGCGTTGCTTGTGAACGAGTTTGACAATTTGCCTACAATTAGTGAAAGCGAGATTTTTGATTATCTTGAAAAAAGAAAGGGCGTTTTAGACGGAGTTTGCATTTCTGGTGGCGAACCTACCTTACACAATGACCTTGCTTTATTTATGGAAAAAATTAAAAAACTTGGCTATAAAATTAAGTTAGACACAAACGGCACTAACCCAGAATTAGTTAAATCACTGCACCAAAACGGGCTTTGCGATTACTTTGCTATGGATATTAAAAACGATAAAGATGGCTATGCAAAAGTTATTGGTTTTGACAAGTTTGATATAGCAAAAGTCGAAAAAACTGCCGAATATTTTTTGAGCGGAAACGCAGATTACGAATTTAGGACAACGCTTATTAACGAGTTCCATAAAAAAGAAAATATTTTTGGCATTTCCGAGTGGATAAAGGGTGCAAACAAATATTTTTTACAAAAGTTTAAGTTTAACGAAAATTGCATAAACGCAGTTGACCTTTCACCTGTTGACGATAAAACGGTTTTAGAATTTATTGAAATTCTTAAACCAAACGTAAAGAAAATTGGGACAAGAGGTTATGATTTTTAACAACAAACGCCACGGAAAATCCGTGGCGTTTTTGTTTTATTCTTTTACAACTTGACAATCTTTTATGCCGTAATATTGTAAAATTTTTATTGTGTTTTCATCAACGACTTCCCCACTAAAAATAAGCGGAATTGCTGGTGGGCAACTGACCGATATTGACGAAATAATTTTTCCGTTCGCTTTTTCAACTTCAACCCTTTCTTCGTTAGAAAATAGAGCGTCTTTTATGCTCATTTTTCTTTGTGGAATTGAAAAAATTAGGTCGGCTTTTTTTATTTCTTTTTTTCTTTCAATACCTTTAAAAACGCACTTAATTTTATCAAAATCGCTATCGGTATTTAGTGGTGAAAACATCAAAATAACATAGTCTTTATCAAAATATTCAACCACTATATTTTGTTTTTCTAAAAGGCTTGCAATGTCAGTTCCAAAGTAGCCAAAACTTTTACAATCTAAAGTAATTTTTAGTTTTTCTTCCCCCACCAAATCAAAGCCCAAATTTAAGCAAAATTGTTTGAGTTTTTCTACCTTTTCTTCACACTGAATAAATGCATTTTTTTCTTTAAAAAGGTATTTATTAGTGCTGTCTAACGAACTTAAAATTAAGTAAGATGGACTTGTGGACGCAAAGGTTTTCATAATACGTTTAACATCGCTTTTTGAAAAATAATCAAACCTTTTATTAAGGTGCAAATATCCACCACCCGTTAGGGTTGGCAAGGTTTTATGTGCAGAATCAGCACACATATCAGCACCCAAATTTATAGGGTGGATATTTTCTTTTAAGAAGTTAAAATATGCCCCGTGTGCATTGTCCACAACAAGTAAAACGTTATGCTTTTTGCATACACTTACTATTTCTTTTATAGGCAAAATATTGCCTAAATAATCGGGTGAAGTTAGGTATAATGCCGTTGGTTTTTCTTGCATTGATTTTAACTTTTCTTCAACCGTTTTTGCAGTTAGATTTGATGAAAATAAATTTTGCCTTTCATCTTCTATCCACTCAACTTGTATATCTAATAGTCCAACCCCATACAAAAAACTGCTATGCACGTTTCTCTCTGCTAAAATAAGTGGCTTTTTTCCATTATTTTTAGCGTATTTATAAACAAGTGCAAGCATTGTTTTTATTGATAAGGTTGAGCCTTCTGTTGAATAGAGCGAAAATAAAGTGTTATAAAGTTTTGAAAGGTTATTTTCACTTTCATCAATTATACCACAAGCATCAAACAAACTGTCCGCACCACTGATTTCAGTTATATCGTAGCTTGTTCCCGCAATTTTGCCTTTATGCCCCGGCATATGCAACCTAACGCTATTAGAATTATTATATTTTTGTAAAAAATCTACAATAGGCGTGTTCATTTATTCATCTAAATCGTCTATCACTGATAAGGCGATAGCACATTCCATACGTTTTTTAAATAGTTCGCAACCATATTTATAAACGCCACGGACGCTTCCCGTTGCGTGATATGCGTTTGCTGCACAACCGCCAGAACAATAAAGTTTTGCCCAACAATCTTTGCAGTCTTCCCTAGCATAAACGTTGCAATCAAAAAATTCTTTTGTCACTTCTTTATTTGTCACGCCGTCAAAAATATTGCCTAGATTGAACCTTTCTTCGCCAACAAACTGATGGCAAGGGTAAAGGTCGCCCGTTGGTGTGACTGCCATATATTCTGTTCCAGAACCACAGCCAGAAATACGCTTATATATACAAGGTCCGCCCTTAAGGTCAATCATATAATGATAGAAAGTGAAAGGCTTTCCTTCCTGTTTCTTTTCAAGCATAAGTTCGGCAAGTTTTTCATACTGCTCTAAAACGATAGGCAAATCTTCTTTGGTTAATTGGTTTTTATCGCCTTCTGCACAAACTACAGGCTCCATACTTAATTCTGTAAAGCCAAGTTTAAGCATTTCTTTTATATCTTCCACAAAGTCAGGGTTAAAGTGCGTGAAAGTGCCACGCATATAATAATCTTTATTCCCACGCTCTTTAACTAATTTTTGGAATTTTGGAATAATTTTTTCCCAACTACCTTCCCCTTTATAATCAACACGGTATCTATCGTGAACTTCTTTTCTTCCGTCAAGAGATAACACTACGTTTGACATTTCTTTATTGGCAAACTCAATCACGTCGTCATCAATAAGCACACCGTTTGTGGTTAAGGTAAACCTAAAGTTTTTCTTTTTTTCCTTTTCAATACTTCTTGCATATTTTACAAGGTCTTTAACAACGTCAAAGTTCATAAGTGGCTCGCCACCGAAAAAGTCCACTTCAAGATTGGTTCTGCTTCCTGAATTTTCCACCAAAAAATCTAAAGCACGCTTTCCCACTTCGTAAGACATAATCGCCCTTTCCCCGTGATATTTGCCTTGACTTGCAAAGCAATATTCACAGTTAAGGTTGCAAGTGTGTGCAACGTGCAAGCAAAGTGCTTTGATAACGCCAGAAGTTTTGGCTTTTAACTCGCTTGCCATATGTTCAAAGGTGTCATTTGAAAACAAAACGCCTTTGTCTTTAAGTTCTAAAATTTGGTTATAGCACTCTTCAACTTCTGCTTTATCAACATTTTGGTCTTTGTATTTATTAAAAATATCGTTTATAATTTGCTCTTTTTCTTGCTTTTCAAAAAGTGCAATTGTGTCGTAAGCCATTTCATCAACGGCATAAACCCCGCCAGAGCAAGTGTCAAGCACGATATTTTGGTTTAATAGTTTATATTGGTGTACCATCAGTTTTTCCTTTTTTGTTTAGTAAAAACAAATGCAATACGACCTTTTATCGTACTGCATTTCTAACTAACATTTTTATGTTATTTTCCCTTTTGGGATAGTAAAAGTCAAATAGCCCTAAAAACTACTTGCTTTCTTTACTGTTTTCGCATTTTTGATTTGCAATACCACAACTTGTTTTGCAAGCAGATTGGCAAGATGTTTGGCATTCACCACAACCACCTTTTTTTGCACTTTCACAAAGATTTTTTGATGCAACTACTTTAATATGTTTCATAATTCATCCTCCAAGGTTAATTTCTTAACTATTATAACATAGGTTTAACTTTAAGTCAACAATTTCTTAAACACTATCTATGTTTTTAAGTTTGTTAATTATCTAAACTTTCCAAATAAATTGATGCGTTTGTGGCTGCAATAGCACCATCTGCCACTGCGGTTGCAACTTGGCGAACTGCCTTTGTTCTGCAATCGCCTGCAACAAACAACCCTTCGGTCTTTGTTTTGCAACTTTCATCAGCAATTATATAGCCGTTTTGGTCAAGGTCAACAACCTTTTCAAACGCCTTATTATCAGGGATTTGACCGATTGCAACGAACACTGCTGGTATTTCGTGTGTGCAGATATTGCCGTCCTTATCCTTATATTCAATGGCTGTTAATTGGTCTTCACCAATAAAGTCGATAACGCTTGTATTTGGCCTTACTTCAATGTTTTCTTTTGCCCTTAAAGCCTTAACCAAAGACGCATCGCCAAAGAATTTGTCAAACAAGGTGTAAACGTAAACCTTTTTGCAATAACTTGAAAGTAAAAGTGAATATTGAAGTGCTGTGTTAGCATCGCCAATAACAGCAACTTCCCTGTCTTTATAAAACGCACCGTCACAAATAGCACAGTAATAAACGCCCTTTCCAACCAAATCATCCCTATCAGACTTGGTGCGAAGGTGTTTGTGCTTAACGCCTGACGCTATGACAACGCTTTTTGCTTGATATTCGTTAAACTCGGTTTTAACGTGGAAAACTTTATCTTCGGTTTTTATAATATCAACAGCCTTTTCAATTTCAAGGTCTGCACCGTGGAATGTAATTTGCTCAAAAAGGTTATCTGCAAACTGTTCGCCACTGATTTCTTTTATTGATGGGTAATTTTCAAGTCTTGGCGAGTTGGCAATTTGCCCACCTAAACTTTCACTTTCTAACACTAAAACTGTTTTGCCATTTCTTAATGCGTATAGCGCAGAGGTCATACCTGCTGCGCCCGCACCTATTACGATTAAATCATACATAATTATTTGTTGCTCTCAATATATTTTCTAATTTCACTTGCGTTATCGTAAATATCAAAGCCGTTGCCGTTTGGAACTAAAAGGGTTGGTGCCTTTTTAATGCCGAACTTTAAGGTTGTTTCCTTGTCTTCTTCAGCATTGATAACTGAATAGATAAAGCCTGCTTTATCAAGCATCATTTTGCTTGTTTTGCAGTTTGGGCAACCGTTTCTTGTGTATAAAACTGGTCCGTCAAGTTCAGCCTTAACACTAGCGTCTTTTTTGCAAGAGCAAGTGTCTTCTGCCTTTTCAGTGAAAACTGAATTTTCAATATCGTAAACCTTTCTATCTTCAAATTCCTTTCTCTTACCATCGTTCCAGTTTTGGATTGGACGATAGTAGCCGGTAATTCTACTATAAACTTCGGTCTTTTTACCACAGGTTGGACATTCGTAAATTTCGCCTGCGATATAGCCGTGGTCTGCACATACTGAATATGTTGGGCTCATTGTGTAGTATGGTAATTTATAGTTTTGTGCAATCTTTCTAACCAAGTTAGCAGCACTCTTCCAATCAGGAAGTTTTTGACCCAAGAAAGCGTGGAATACTGTACCAGAGGTGTAAAGAGTTTGCAATTCGTCTTGAATATCAAGAGCAGAGAAGATATCAGAAGTATAACCAACTGGTAAGTGTGAACTGTTGGTGTAGTATGGTGAATTATCATTGTCAGATGCAGTGATAATATCTGGATATCTCTTTCTGTCGTGTTTAGCAAGTCTAAACGACGTTGATTCTGCTGGCGTTGCTTCTAGGTTGTAAAGGTCGCCATACATTTCTTGATAATCTGAAAGTTTGTTTCTCATAAAGTTCAAAACGTCTTTTGTGAAGTTTTGAGCCTCTGCATTTGTTAAGTCCTTACCTATCCATTTAGCGTTTAAGCACGCTTCGTTCATACCAACTAAACCGATGGTTGAGAAGTGGTTGTTAAACGTTCCTAAATATCTCTTTGTGTATGGATATAAGCCTGCTTCTAAAAGTTTTGTGACAGTGTCTCTCTTAACTTTTAATGAACGAGCAGAAATGTCCATCATCTTCTTTAATCTGTCGTAGAATTCTTCTTCTGTCTTTGCAAGGTAAGCAATTCTTGGCATGTTGATTGTGACAACGCCGATAGAACCAGTGCTTTCACCACTACCGAAGAAACCACCTGATTTTTTGCGGAGTTCACGAAGGTCAAGCCTTAATCTACAGCACATTGAACGAACGTCACTTGGTTCCATATCACTGTTAATATAGTTAGAGAAATATGGTGTGCCGTATTTTGCCGTCATTTCAAACAAAAGTTTGTTGTTTTCTGTTTCTGACCAGTCAAAGTTGCTTGTAATTGAATATGTTGGGATTGGGTATTGGAAACCTCTGCCGTTAGCATCGCCTTCAATCATAATTTCGATAAACGCTTTGTTTACCATTTCCATTTCTTTTACGCAATCTTTATACTTAAAGTCCATTTCCTTGCCACCAACAAGTGCGTTCATTTCAGCAAGGTCGTTTGGAACTACCCAGTCAAGCGTAATGTTCGTAAATGGAGATTGTGTACCCCATCTGCTTGGTGTGTTTACACCGTAAATGAAAGATTGAATGCATTGTTTAACTTCTTTGTAAGTTAAGTTATCAACCTTAACAAATGGTGCTAAATATGTGTCGAAAGATGAGAATGCTTGTGCACCTGCCCATTCGTTTTGCATAATACCAAGGAAGTTTACCATTTGGTTGCAAAGTGTTGACAAGTGGCTTGCTGGTGATGACGTGATTTTGCCTGGAACACCACCTAAACCTTCTTTAATAAGTTGACGGAGCGACCAACCTGCACAATAGCCTGTCAACATTGAAAGGTCGTGAATGTGGATATCAGCATTTCTGTGTGCATCGCCAATTTCTTCATCATAAACTTCAGAAAGCCAGTAGTTTGCAGTGACTGCACCACTGTTTGAAAGAATAAGTCCACCAACTGAATACGTCACTGTTGAGTTTTCTTTAACACGCCAGTCTGCGACCTTTAAATAGTCGTCAACAACCTTTTTGTAGTCAACGATGGTTTCGCCGATATTACGAACTTTTTCTCTTTGTTTACGGTATAAAATATAACTCTTTGCAACGTCAACGTATCCTGTTTGAATTAAAACAACTTCAACGCTGTCTTGGATGTCTTCAACCGTGATAATATTGTCTTTAATCTTCTTTTCAAAGTCTGCTGAAACACGAAGTGAAAGTCTGTTTAGTATGTCTGCAGTGTAATTCACTTGCTTTGCGTTAAACGCCTTTGATAAAGCAGTTGTGATTTTTGATAAATCAAATTCAACTATTTTCCCGTCTCTTTTCTTAACTTGAAACATTTTTCATTCTCCTTTTTGCTTTTTCTTTTAGTGAGCGTTTTAAATATACCATATTTTGTACTCTGTGTCAACAGTTTTTTTCAATATTTTGTAAAAATTTTTTACCCATACCACAATATATTGTGTTTTAACCAAAAACGCCCTTTCTTGCTTGAAAAGGGCGTTTTTTTGCTATTTTTGATTGATTTTTAGTTAATTTTTTATTGTTTACATATCTAAAACTCTTAAAATCCTTTGGTTTAAGAAGATAAAAACAATATCTAAAATCCAAATAACGTTCCAGCCTAATACTAGACGCAATATTGCCGCAAGATACTTGCCTTCCTTAAAACGAGTTAATACCCCTAACACCATAGACGTTATTGGTATAATTGCCAAAATCAAACTAACAATCCAACTTAATCCAAAATAATCTTTTACTTTTTTTGCCATATTTTTTACCTCCATATTATATATCTTAAATATATTTTATTATATATATTATTGTATGTCAATACCCCACAAAAAAATAAATTTATACAAATTTTATATAATACACTTGATTTTACAAAGCAAATATATTAAAATTATTGTTAGACTGTTTGGAGAGGTGTCAGAGTGGTCTAATGTGCACGCTTGGAAAGCGTGTATACCGCAAGGTATCGGAGGTTCAAATCCTCTCCTCTCCGCCAAATAAATGAAAACCCTGCACTTTTTATGTGTAGGGTTTTTGTTTTGTTTGTGAAATTATGGAGAGGTTTTGAATTAGGAGCCAGCAAACCATTGTTTGCGTGTTCGCTAAAAGCGAAAAAATAGTCCAGTGGACTATTTTGCGGGAGGCTCGATAGAAGCAAATCCTCTCCTCTCCGCCAAGAGAGATTGTATTCTAATGGATACAATCTTTTTTTTGTTATAAAGGCGTTGCTGGAATTATTGTTGAAAGATGATGTCAAACACTTAAAGAGATTGAAAAAGTAGTGTTATTATGATATAATATTTTTAAGATTTTACAAAAGTTGGTAATTATGTCTAATAAAAAAGAAAAAAAGTATTTAATAGATAACCCCACCTTAAAGAACTTTGCAGAAACAAATGGCAACTTTTCTAACCTATCAGCAAATGAAGTTTACTCTCATTTGCAATCCAATCAATAAAACCCACGAGAAGAAGTAAAAAACTTCTTCTTTTTTGTATTGTATATTTAATCTGTATTGAATATACTTGACAATACAATACAAATATGTTATAATGCCTATATACACAGGGAGAATTAATATGGAATTTAAAGAAAAATTAGATATGTTAAATGAAATATTAGATATCGTAAAACAGTATCCTGAAAATTTACAAGAAAAAGTATTTGATTTTTTATTAAACAATCAAGCAAATACAAACAATCAGGAAGTTGCTATCAATACCATTCAACAAGGAGAAATAAGTGATGACAAAAAAGTGACTGTAAGCAAAAAGAAAAGAAAATCAAAAACATCGTCATCATCTTCCTATACCAATAGTTATAAGCCTCAACTTGTAAAAAATTTAAATTTGCGTCCGGATAATACAAAAACTTTATCTCAATTCTTTGAAGAAAAATGTCCAGAGGGAAACATACAGAATTCTGCAGTAATGACATATTATCTTGAAAAAATATTAAACATTGATGGTATAACTCCTGACCATATTTTTACTTGTTATATGGAATTAGGTAAAAAAATCCCAGCAGTATTAATTCAAAATTTGAGAGATTGTAGTAGTAGTAGATATGGTTACATTGATTTTGTAGATGGTAAAATTACCACTTCTATAAAAGGGATTAACTTTGTCACTCAAGACTTGCCACATAAGGATAAGAAATAATGTATACAAAGGATACTATAGAAAATTTTGTTTTTACAATAGAAAACTTTAATGAGATTACATCAGCAAAACAAATAGATTATTTTGCGTACTTTTTACATTTAAACAATTTTGATAATTTTTCAACAAAAGATATTCAACAGTGTTTTGAAATGCTAAATTGTCCGAAATATTCCAATATATCTGCATATTTGAATAATAATTGCAGTGGTAAAAATAAAAAATTTATTAAAAAATCCTCTGGTGTTTTTACAATTACAAAACAATTACAAGATAAATTTAATGATGAATTTAATAATCGTAAAGCACCACCTCCATCTAATAATCTATTTCCAATAGAATTGGTAAACGAAACAAGGGGTTATATTCAGGAAATTTCTAGTCAAGCAATCTGTTGTTATGACCTAAAATTATTCGATGCATGTTCTGTAATGTTAAGAAAGTTGATTGAAACATTAATTATTGAATGTTTTGAAAAACATAAATTGGACAGCGAAATAAAAGACAAAAATGGCGATTTTTTCTATTTAAGCGATTTAATAAATAAATTGCTGATAGAAAAATCATGGAATATAAGTAGAAATGCTAAACAAGGATTTAAAAACATAAAAAATATAGGCGACTTAGCTGCACATAATCGTCGTTTTTGTGCAAAACAAAGTGATATTGATAAAATAAAACAGGATGTAAGAATTTGTATTCAAGAATTGATTAGTTTAATTGATTATAAAAATTGGAAATAAAAGGAGAAAAAATGGTAGTTAAATATAAAAATAATAACATCGAGTTTGAAATTGAAGGTTCAATTGATGAGGTAAAGGAAATATACTCTCTCATACAAAGTATTACCATTGACAATTCAACTAAGGAAAGTACTGATAAAGATGTTTTAAATGAACAAGAAAAAAAGAATTATACAAAAAAGAAAACAAAAACAACATCCGGCAGTAAACCTATGAAATTAGAAATAGTTGATTTGAAAATCAATAATGAGCGTGAATTTATTGAAGAATTTAAGTCATATTCTTTGGCAAAATCTATAACTCAAAAAATATATATATTAGTCTACTTATACAAGAAACACACTGGAAATGAGATTATTAATACGGATATCGTTCATAGTTTATTAAATTTTGCTCAAATTGACACTCCAAAGCATTTAAAACAAATGCTACGAAATTTTGTAAATCAAGAGAAGACGTTTAATAAAATTGATGATGATAATTTTAAAATGAAATTTCAAACAGAAGATGAAATAAACAAATTAAAACCTTAAAACAATTTTCACCCACCCAACGCCAACATATATTTTGGTGTTAGGATTGGATAACAGTCTTCCCGCCAAGAGAGATTGTATTCTAACGGATACAATCTTTTTTATTTTTGCTATAAAGGTGTGGCTGGGATAATTATTGAAAGAATAGAATTTTCTTCGTTTTCATTATAACAAATGACGCAACTTTAGTTTGGAAATTTACTTCAACTTTTTTGCATATAAAAACGAGTGATGAATTTTCATCACTCGTTGACAAAAAAAGACAAAACACTAAATTACGTGTTTTTGTAGCAAAACCAAGTTCTCTTTTATTACATAATATCTTTCGAATTTTAATTCGATTAAATTTGATTCAAATAAAGATTCTATTAGTTTTTTTGCCCTATCATAACTAAAATTAAAATTCTCCATAATAACATTATGAAATATACAATCGTTTTCTAAAAGCATTTTACACAATAAATATATAAATTTTTTCAGCAAATCATTTTCTTGTAACATTACGTTAATATTTGTTTTTGCTGTTTCATGATTTTCGTTTAATAATCTAAAAAATTTATCTTCTTTTATTATTCTGTATGGAAATTTATCAAACAAATCATCAATTTTACAATGAAATAGTTCTGCAAGTTTGGGCAAATACTCTACCGATGGTAAAGATTCTCCACGTTCCCATTTTGAAACAGATTGTGGACTAATATTTAAATATTCTGCAACTTCATTTTGTGTAATAGATAATTCTTCTCTTTTTGTCTTTAACGAATCTCTTAACATAGTTATCTCCTTATTTCACTTATATTATAACACTTAAACAACAAAAAATCAATGACCGATTGGTTTCAAAAACAACGAGATTTGTAAACTATTGGTTGTTTTTATTAATAAAATTATTTTTTGAATAATTTGCTCGTGTTTATTATATCCAGAGATTTTGCAGTTCTAGTCATATTAGAAAATACAGCTAAAAATTTAGAATGCAATCACCACTTGCCCGCCAAATAAAACCTAAAATGAACTTAAGTTTGTTTTAGGTTTTTTGTTTTGGATTTTTAGAGGGATTTGAATTAGGAGCGAGCAAACCATTGTTTGCGTGTTCGCTGAAAGCGAAAAAATAGTCCAGATCTGCCATAAAAAAATCCCTGCTTTTTCAAGTAGGGATTTTTTGTTTTTGATTTGTTTATTTTTTAAGTTCAACAATTTTATAGTCAAACGTTTCAAATTCTACGCTGAATTTGTTGCCGTCAACAAGGTCAACTTTTTCACCCGTCACTTTATCAACTGCTGACTTGAACTTGCCGTTAAATATAACTTCGGTCTTTCCAGATGGATGTTTATAATGGTTTGCAATGATTGCCAAAACACCATCTTCATAATCAAAATAACTTACTCTAACGTCTTCATTAGTAGTTTTTGCATCGTTTTCAAAGAAAGCCTTAAATTCTGCTTTTTCCATTGGGATTGAATCGTATGCACTCCAAACGTCTTTCATTTCCATAACTGCTTCGTATGAGTTTGCTTTTGGCAATACACCAAACGCAATCATTGTTGATAATGAGTGGTGGAACGTCCAAACTGGTGGGTTTGTGTAAATGATAGGTCTTACAACAACACCAGATGGTCTGCCTGTGTATAATGAACGGAAGTGGCCTTCTGGCACTCTGTCTTCAGTTCCCCTAACCAATACTGTTTGGATAGATTCGCCATCCCAAACGGTATCTGCATATGGCATAAATGGTGCTGGGAAAGTGTTGCCCGTGTGGATATCAACAGTGCCACCACGAGAATGCACCATTTCATAAAGTTCTTCAACCATATCTCTCTTACTATAAACGTCGTAAGTTAAATGTAAAACACCCCTTTCGTCTCTATAGCCACAGCCGTGTGATTCGTTCATACATCTTGCAAGAGCATAAGTTCCGTCAAGGTAAACACCGTCAAAGTGGAATTCATCCATTAAGCGAGCAATACCGTCAAGAAGAATTCTCTTATAGCCTGACTTATAGCAAACGCTGGTATCTCTTTGGTATGGTTCTCTATAATAATAACCACCGGTCATAAAGTCATAATAAGTATCTTCGAACATCTTTTTATATTGCATAAAGTTTTTGTCGAAGATTGGTGACAATGAAGAAATTTCATAGCCGAAGTATGGAATTAATCTGATGCCACGAGAGTGTGCAATATCAACGAGTTTTCTTAATCTTTCAGCCGTTTTAGTTGTTAAGAAAACGCTGTTTTGCAAGTCGTTCCACATTTCGTGAATATAGTAAGTGTTGACACCGCACTTCTTCAAAACGTCAACCATAAGTTCATCGTTATCAGAGTCAACCTTTTCTTTTATATAAAGTGCAGATGCAGTCATACCACCGTCAGAAGATTTTGACATTGGCCTGTCTAACTTTGTTCTTCTTACGCCGTCATCAGTTTTAACCATACCAGCATCGTGATATGCTTTTTGAGCAAATGGATTTGCTGGGAAAGGCTTAACAGGAGTTGCCATAAGTGCGAAATCAAAGTTGATTGGATATAAATATCCACCGTTAAAGCCACCCTTATTTACCCATTTAAGGTGTTCTTCATCCAAGAAACGCACTCTTAACAATACACAGTCTTCTTGATTTAAAACTTCAACTACTCTGTTTTCAAATTCTGGACGCCACCACTCATCAGACTCAAACAAAACTGCTAAACCTGAATTGTCGTTTCCAAGATAAACTGATGACTTAAATGGAAGAACCATGCTTTTTTCTGGCACGTAATCAAGTGCAGAAAAATAAGTTTCGTTTATCTTTTTGCCGTTTATTGAGGTTATACCACGTGGGTTAATATGGTATAAGGTTGCAAAATCCTTTCTTAATGGAATTTCTAGCCAGAATTTGTTTAACCTTAAATTTTCCTTTTGTTTTGGAGATACACCATACATTACACCTGGGTGAAAACCTTGTGGAGCAAGCGTAATATTACATTTAACAAAGCCATCGTAATGAACTATCATTGTTGTGTTCAAAATCAATTCGCTAAACTTTGTCGTTTGAACGTAAGTCCTTTTCTTATCGTCGTGGTCAAGCATTTCAAAGTTTTCACACTTCCCCCACTCGATTGGTCTACCAAAGCATTCACCAGCAAGTCTAATTGGACCTGCAAGTGCTTCCTTTCCAGCCGTTAAGATTGATGAAAAGAACGGAGCATCAGAAATTTTATACGTCCTATTCCAAACTTTTGCCTCATAGTCGTTTCCATTATTAACGCTTTCTACAGGCGTTAAGCCAGGAACTAGAATTTTACTGCTCATATTTATTCTCCTTATATTGCGTTATTCTTAACAACGCTTTATCACATATATATTATATCATATATCAAATAAATATCAACTAAAAAGACGGGTTTTTGCCCGCCTTTTTTTTGTTTTTGATTATTTTTTTTATTATTTTCTTTTATATCGCTCGTTTGGTATTTTATATGAATATAAAATATTATCTTTGAACTCTGCCACTTGCATCTCCGCCTGCAAGATTTAAAACTTCTGATACTGAAACGTAATTATAGTCCCCTTCAATAGAGTGTTTTAAGCAACTTGCTGCAACTGCAAACTCAATCGCCTTTTGGTTGTCAAAGCCGTTTAATAATGAATAGATAAGTCCTGCACCAAAACTGTCACCACCACCAACTCTATCTACAATATGAATACTGTATTTCTTTGAAAAATACGCTTCACCATCAGTATAAAGCATTGCTGACCAATCGTTGTCGTTTGCAGACTTGCTTTCACGAAGGGTGATTGCAACACCCTTAAAGTTGAATTTATCAGTCAATTTCTTTGCAACCGAGATATAGCCTTCTTTATTCAATTTTCCGCTATAAACATCGGTATCGTCAGCTTCGATTCCAAAAACGTCTTTGGCGTCTTCTTCGTTTGCTATGCAATAATCAACGTATTTGCAAAGTTCGGTCATAACTTGTTCTGCCTTTTTTCTATCCCACAACTTTTTGCGGAAGTTAAGGTCGCAAGAAATAGTGATGCCTTTTTCTTTTGCTTTTTTGCACGCTTCAAGCGTGATTTCTGCAACGCTATCAGATAACGCTGGCGTTATGCCTGTGAAATGAAACCATTTTGCACCTTCAAAAATACTGTCCCAATCAAAGTCGCTTTTTTGTGCCATTGCTATTGTTGAATATGCCCTATCATATATAACCTTACTTGGTCTTTGGCTTGCACCTTTTTCGCAATAGTAAACACCCACTCTGTCGCCACCACGAACAATTTTAGTCGTGTCAACGCCCATTTGCCTTAAAGAATTAACTGCAAGTTGGCCTATTTCGTGGTTAGGTAATTTTGAAACAAAACAAGCGTCTTCGCCATAACAAGAAAGTGACACTGCAACGTTTGCCTCTGCACCACCAAAGGTCGCTTGAAACTTGTTCGCTTGTAAAAATCTTAAATAATTTTCTGGTGCTAACCTTAACATTAACTCTCCAAAAGTAATAATCTTGTTTGCCATAATATCCTCCTAAACAACAAAACCTTTTTATCAAAATTATATTAAAACGTCTAATAAAAGCATTATGCAAAAGCCGATAAGCAAGCCATACGTTGCAATGCTTTCGTTGCCGTGTGCGTGTGTTTCTGGTATAATTTCATCGCCCACAACATATAACATCGTCCCACCTGCAAAAGCAAGTGCAAACGGTAAGATTGCCGATGAAATGGTTGCTGCAAAATACCCAAAAAACGTGCCAACCACTTCTATTAAGCCTGTGACAACTGCAACGATTAGCGTTCTCTTCTTGTTTATACCCGCCGCCAGCATTGGCCCAACGATTGCCATACCTTCTGGAATGTTTTGCAAGGCTATTCCACAAGCGATTAAAAACGCCCCGTTATTGTCGCCCGTGCCAAAGCCAACGCCTGCTGCAATGCCTTCTGGCAAGTTGTGGATTGCAATAGCAATAACGAATAACAACACCTTGTTTAATGCTGCCGTTTTTTCTGGGTGCTTTTCTATATCAACGCCCGTCAATTTATGTAAGTGTGGAAGTGTTTTATCTAGCACGTTTACGCAAAGTGCACCACAGAAAACACCAAACACTGTTATCACTATTGCAAAGTCATTATTGGCATATTCAAGCGACGGTAAAATTAGCCCAACGATAGATGCACAAAGCATAACCCCTGCTGCAAAAGACAAGATAAAATCGCTTAATTTATGACTTGAATTCTTAAATAAAAAACCAATCAATGCACCGATAACCGATGCACCACCCACGCCCAATGCCGTTAATGCTACGATAGTCATAACTTTCTCCTTACTTAATTATTTTAGCATATTTTCATTATTTTTTCAACGCTTATAAACTTGTTTTTTTATTTGTGTATATTATTTTTATTTTATGGTTAAAATTATCTAGAAAAACATTCTGTTTTAACGAGTTTTTTTCTATATACATATAATAAAACAGAAGATTACTCGTTGGACTTGGAGATTTTATGATAAAAAGAGGAGAATTATATTACGCTGACTTAAGCCCTGTCGTTGGAAGCGAACAAGGTGGCGTTAGACCCATTTTAATAGTGCAAAACGACACGGGCAACAAGTATAGCCCGACCATTATTGCCGCCGCCATTACTAGCCAGTTAAACAAAGCCAAACTTCCCACCCACATTGAACTTAACGAGGGCGAATTTGGGCTTGTTAAGGACTCGGTTATTTTGTTAGAGCAAATTAGAACACTTGATAAAAGGCGGTTAAAGGAAAAAATAGGCGAACTTTCACCCTTAAAAATGCAAAAGGTAAACACTGCACTTTTAATAAGCCTTGGGTTTAGCGAAAACGAACAAAACTTCTTATCTTAACTTGACTTTTTTTGGGCGGTGTATTATAATGACCTTATTATAATTCAAAGGAAAAAATTATGTTAGAGTTTTTAAGTTCAGCATTCGGCTCTTTTGACAAAAGCATTATAAACGGGTTTTTACGTTTATCTGAAAGTGCGGGGGCGTTTTTTACGCCATTTTTTAAGGTTATTACACTTCTTGGTGAAAAAGGTTTAATCTTTTTTGCATTTGCAATAGTGTTAATGTTGTTTTCCAAAACAAGAAAGGCTGGCATTTGCATATTTGGTGCGGTCGCTTGTGGGGCTTTGATAACAAACGTTATCTTAAAAGATATGGTTGCAAGGCCAAGACCTTGTGAAAGTGAATTTTTAAGCCAATTTTTAGAACTTTCTTACCCTAATGAAGACGGCTATTCTTTCCCATCTGGACATATGACGGCAATTTCAGCAGCAACACTCGCAATCTTTTTATGTTTTAATAAAAAGTTCAGTTGGATTGGTTTTCCGTTCGTTTTACTTATGGGTGCATCAAGAATTTATCTTTTAGCACATTATCCATCAGACGTTTTAGCGGGAATTATAGTTGGTTTTATTTCAAGCGTTATCGCCTTTTACATTACTAAACTTATTTATATTTTCCTTAATAAGCACCTTGACAATAAGTTTTGCGACTTTGTGATTAATAAAGATGTTTTTGCAAAAAAGCAAAAGGAAAATGATTAATATTAAAAAAATCAAAAAAACCCACCGTTTATCAACGATGGGTTTTTTATTTTGTTAAACTAAATTATTTCCACAACGACCTTGTCTTTATCTTTACGCATTTTCTTTCTTTTTGGCGTGTCAGAATATCCAAGTGCAATTACTATACTGCACCCTTCTTCTTCCGGCATTGAAAGGGCTTTTTTAAGTTCCTTTTCGTTTACCCAACCGATGATGCACGAACTTACACCCAAACTTTCTGCTGCAAGCGTGATATATGCCGAAATTTGCCCAATATCGTATTTTACAAAGTGGTTTCTGTCAAACTTAAGGCTTGCACCAAGTTTTAAGGTGGCGTTGCACTCGCCTAAAACTATAAACGCTTTGGCTTTGTTAGTAAACTTGTTCATCATCATATCTTGCAAAGTTTTGGCAACTTTTTTTAACGCACTTTCTTCGCTTACCACGTACATTTTCCAAGGCTGACTGTTGCAAGCAGATGGGGCAAGCATTGAAAGTTCAATGATTTTATCTATAGTTTCTTTTTCTAACGGTTTATCGTTAAAATCTCTGCACGATTGTCTATTATTTGCTAATACAGAAAAGTTTTCAAACATAATTATCTCCTTTACTTTTTTATATTATAAACTATTTTTTATATTTTTGCAAGGTTAAATTAACTATTTATTTCTAGCGAACTTTCTTTTCTATACCTTTCAACCGCCTCTAAATATTTTTCCGAAAGCGAAAGAGTGTATCTTTGTTTTTCTTCATAATTAAGCGTTTCAAAATACGCTTTATCGGTAAGCCTTCCAATAGCGTTTGAAACTTCGCCCTCTTCTTTTAAAAGTTTTTTGACTTTTTGGTAAAAATCTTCCTTTTCTTCGGCCTTATTTTTTATGTTTTCGCTAACCCGTTCAGCGTAATATTCCCTTACCTTTGAAGTGGATATGCCCGCTTTTTCCGCCCTTTCAATACCTTTATTTAAATCTTTTTGATAATTTTGCCAAAACCCACGCTTTAAGCGTTTTTTCGCTTCCCTGCAATATTGTTTTAATGATTTACCTTCTTCCATTTTATTTCTCCCGTTAATCTACAAATTTCGCTATTTTTCTTGTTTTTTCGCAATAAAAAAATAAAGTCTATCTTTCGATAGACTTCTTTTGTTTTTAGCCTTTAATGCTTCTCTTTCTTGCAGCCTCTGACTTCTTTTTCTTTTTTACAGAAGGCTTTTCATAATGTTCTTTCTTACGCAAATCACCAATAATGCCGTCTCTTGAACATTTTCTCTTAAATCTTCTTAATGCACTATCAATATTTTCGTTTTCACCAACTCTTACGATTGACATTCTCTCCAACCCTCCTTTGCCCTTTGGCTGTTCGATAAAGCCTAATTAGTATATCAATCGCAAAACAATTTGTCAACTTTTTTTAAGCACTTTTATTAATTTATCTTAATTTTCTTGACTTGAATTAATTGTATTGATAATATACTTATATTAACTTATATGAGTTGTGTTTATGAAAAATAAAAAGTATTATAATTTTTTAATATTTGCCTGTGTTCTCATTTGGTTTATTTGCATAGGCTCAAAAAATATTTACACTGCTGAATACATAGAAATAGGCAATCTCTTTGGCGTTGATAAACCACGTGCAAGCCTTGCTATGACCTTTAACTTCATATTCTACTCTGCCGTTCAAATTTTGCTCTTTTTCATTATGGGCAAAATAAATATTAAATGGTATATGTTTATATCCATTTTCCTATCAGGGCTTGTCACCGTGTTCGTTGCTCTTGCTACCGACCTTTGGCAATTATGGTGGATTTTGGCTATTAACGGAATTTTACAAGCTGGTGTTTGGGGAATGTGCACTGCAATTTTAGATAAATATCTTCCTATATATATGAAGGCAAAAGCCAATATGCTTATGAACGTTGCAATGCCTGCTTCTGGAATTATCTCTTATGGCTCGGCTTCACTTTTTGTTTCATTTAAAAGGTTTGATTCGCCTTTTACTTTCTTTGGAATTTTGCTCTCCATTTCAGCAGTTTTGTTTTTTATTGCCGTTTCAAAATGCGCTAAACTAAAAAAACAACAAGTTGTTAATCAAAACACTTCTAATACAGTTGATTTTATGCCTATTAAAAATTTGCCATTCACCTTAAAAACAAAGAAAAAGAAAACCTTATTTGTTGTCATTTCTTTTGCTTTAAGCATTCTTGTTCACTTCGTTTATTATGGTGTTCTCAACTGGCTTCCAAGCCTTTTAACAGAAAACTTTGCTATGAAAGAAAGCATTGCTCAAGCAATTTCTGCGATTGCACCGATTGCCGTTGCGATTGGTCCTGTTTTAGCAATAAGGCATTGTGAAACACACCCTGATTTCGTTTTTGTCGGTTTTATATACTTATCGCTCGCTTGCATTTTAAGTTTGTTGTTGATTTTCTTGTTCAAAACCAACGTTATATTAACCCTTGTTTTAGTATGTGTTTTTTTAGTTATAATTCAAGGCACAATTTCAATGGTGTTCAGCGTTATTTCATATAAACTTTCTCAATACGTAAATGCAGGTGCACATGCCGGACTTATGAACGCGGCAGGCGGGATTTCAGCAGGGCTTGCACCAACTATTTTAGGTGCAATTATCGATAGCAACGGTTGGCAAGTATCATATATAACAATTTTTGCTATAATTTTTATTACAACACTCTTTGTTTTCGCCCTACTTATATCGCTAAACAAAAATCGCCAAAAATTACGTTAAATTTGAATTAAAGCCCTTGGCAAAATGCCAAGGGCTTTTTTGTTGTTATTTTTTTATAAGGTTGCTGCCATAATTGCTTTAATTGTGTGCATTCTATTTTCTGCTTGGTCAAAAACTATTGACTGCTTGCTTTCAAACACTTCATCACTAACTTCCATAGCAGTTATACCAAATTTTTCGTATATTTGTTTGCCTATCGTGGTGTTTAGGTCGTGGAATGCTGGCAAACAGTGCATAAATCTGCATTGACTTCCTGCATTATCCATAACTTTTTTATTAACTTGATATGGCATAAGGGCGTTAATTCTTTGTTCCCAAACGCTATCAGGTTCACCCATTGAAACCCAAACGTCAGTATAAATAACGTCTGCATTTTTGGTTGCGACCATTGGGTCGGTTATAAACTCTAATTTAGCACCCGTTTTACTTGCAATTTCTTGGCACTCGTCAATCAGTTTTTGGTCTGGGAAATATTCTTTTGGGGCACAAGCAACAAAGTGCATTCCCATTTTTGCCGAACCAACCATTAAAGAGTTGCCCATATTATATCTTGCATCGCCCATATAAACAAGTTTTTTGCCCTTAACCTCTCCAAAATGTTCTTTTATCGTCATAAAGTCAGCCAAAATTTGCGTTGGGTGGAACTCGTTTGTCAAACCGTTCCAAACAGGCACGCCTGCATAGTTTGATAATGCTTCAACAACTTCTTGACCAAAGCCCCTATACTCAATACCGTCAAACATTCTGCCTAAAACCCTTGCGGTGTCAGCAATGCTTTCCTTTTTGCCGATTTGTGAGCCTTGTGGGTCAAGATAAACTGCCGTCATACCAAGGTCAGATGCTGCAACTTCAAAACTGCAACGTGTTCTGGTGCTTGTTTTTTCAAAGATAAGTGCAATGTTTTTGCCTTGGCAAACCCTGTGCTCAATGCCCTTTTTCTTCTTGTCTTTAAGTTCTAATGCATAATCGATTAGATATGCAATTTCTTCGCTTGTAAAATCTAAAAGTTTAAGAAAACTTCTGCCTTTTAAGTTCATTTTTATCACCTTTTTAAATTATTCTGCACAAACCTGTTTTATCGTTTCAATAGCAAACTTTAAGTCTTCCATAGGAATATTAAGTGCTGGCAAAAGCCTTACCTTATCTTTTGCCGTTAAGCAAACAACACCCCTATTTATGCACTCGCCAACAACTGTTTTTGCATCTTTTTGCGTCTTTATACCTATCATCAAACCCATTCCACTTACGCTTTCAATGCCTTTTGCACCGTTGAGGGTTTCAAAGATATATTGACTTTTTTGTTTTACATTTGCTAAAAATTCCGGCGTCAACCTTTCAATAACGCTGATTGCACCCGACGCACAAACAGGGTTTCCGCCATAAGTTGAGCCGTGGTCACCAAAACTCAAAACTTTTTCGGTTTTTTCATTCATCATACAGCAACCGATAGGAAGTCCGCCCCCTAAACCCTTTGCCGTGGTTATAACGTCAGGACTAACGCCATAGTTCATATAGCCATAAAGTTCGCCTGTCCTGCCGTTGCCTGTTTGCACTTCATCAACCATAAAGATAATGTCGTTTTCTTGGCAAATTTTTTCAATGCCTTGAACAAAGGCTTTATCAAGTGCGATAACCCCGCCTTCGCCTTGCACACATTCGATTAAAATACCACAAACTTTGTGGCTATTTACAAGGTCAACAACGCTTTGTAAATCGTTTGCAGTGGCGTGAACAAAACCACTTGTTAAAGGCTTAAATTTAGCGTGAAAAACGTCTTGCCCCGTTGCCGAAAGGGTTGTGATTGTTCTGCCGTGGAAACTGTTTTTAAGGGTAATTATGGTCGTATATTCTTGACCTTTATTTTCTATGCCGTATTGCCTTGCAACCTTTATTGCACATTCGTTTGATTCTGCACCAGAGTTTGAAAAGAAAACCTTTTTCATACCCGTTTTTTTGCATAATAATTCAGCCAAATCTGCACAAGGGCTTGTGTAATACAAGTTTGATGTGTGTTGAACTTTGTTAAGTTGGTCTATTACCGCACTTTTCCACTCGTCATCACATAAACCAAATGCTGAAACGCCTATACCAGTCCCCATATCTATATACTTTTTACCGTCTGCCGTGTAAAGATACGAACCTTTACCACTTACGATTTCAAGTGGAAAACGTGCATAAGTATTGGCAACATACTGTTTGTCTTTTTCGATAATACTGCTCATTTTAGTCCCCCACGACCATTGTGCCTGCACCTTCGTCTGTTAAGATTTCCATAAGAATTGAGTGTGGAATTCTTCCGTCCATTATAATGACGTTTTTAACACCGTGACCTATTGCATCAATGCAACATTTTACCTTTGGTATCATTCCGCCTTGGATAACGTTTTCATCAAACAATTTCTTTGCTTGACTTATTGTTATTTGTGGGATAAGTGTTGTTGGGTCGTCTTTATCCTTCAATATACCCGCAATATCGGTCATCATAATAAGCCTTTCAGCGTTTAATGCACCTGCAATTCTTGCTGCTGCCGTATCGGCGTTGACGTTATATATGTTTCCTTCTTTATCGCAAGCGATGGTTGATATAACAGGGATATAATTGTTGTTCAAAAGGTCTTGAACACAGCCGATATTCACGTTGGTAATTTCGCCAACGTAGCCAAGTTTTTCGTCCTTCATTTTGGCTTCGATAAGCATTCCGTCAATACCAGAAACACCCATTGATTTGCCACCCTTAATTTCCAAGTAATTTACTAACGATTTATTGATTTTACCTGCAAGCACCATTTGTGCGATATCAACCGTTTCTTTATCTGTCACACGGAGTCCGTTGACAAAGGTTGATTGCTTGCCGAGTTTTCCCATCATTTCGCTTATTTCAGGGCCACCACCGTGAACGAGAACTACCTTTACACCGATTAAGTGTAAAAGCACGATATCTTCCATAACTTGTTCTTTTAAGGTTTGGTTTATCATTGCGTTGCCACCATATTTAACGACAACGACTTTTCCATTATATTGCCTTATGTAAGGTAGTGCTTGTGTTAAAACTTCTGCACGTTGTGAATTTGAAAAATGTTTATCCATATCCATAATCCCCTTTTATTTTTAGGTACGATAATCACCGTTAATTTTTACGTAATCGTATGTTAAGTCGCAACCCCACGCCTTTGAACTAAACTCGCCATCGTTAAGGTTTACTGCTATTGTAATTTCTTTTTCTAAAAGAATTTCCTTTGCCTTTTCTTCTGAAAACTCAACGCCACTGCCGTTTTTGCAAACTTCAATTTCGCCCTTGTTTGAAACGAAACTAACGTCAATCTTATTAACGTCCACGTCAGCACCGCTATAACCGATTGAGCAAAGCACCCTGCCCCAGTTAGCATCTGCACCGAACATTGCTGCTTTGGTTAGGCTTGAACAAATAACGCTTTTTGCGACCGTTTTTGCGGTTTTTAAACTGTTTGCACCGCAAACTGAACATTCTAAAAGTTTGGTTGCACCTTCGCCGTCCCCAGCAATCTTTCTGCAAAGATTTACGTTAACGGTGTTAAGTGCTTTCATAAACTCATCAAAGTCCTTGCCTTCACAAGTGATTGTTTTATTTCCTGCAAGGCCGTTGCTTAATACAACAACCATATCGTTTGTTGACGTGTCCCCATCAATGCTTATCATATTAAAGGTTTGTTGAATATCGCTCTTTAAGGCTTTATCAAGCATTTCTTTGCTGATACTAACGTCACTTGTGATAAACACGAGCATTGTTGCCATATTTGGATGTATCATACCACTGCCTTTTGCAATGCCACCCATACGGCAAACCTTTCCACCAACAGTAAATTCAACCGCAATTTCTTTAACGGCAAGGTCTGTTGTCATGATCGCTTCGGCTGCGTTTAACCCGTTATCACAAGACAAGCCGTCAGCAAGTTCTTTCATCCCGTTTGCAATAGGCTCAATATCTAATGGTTGACCTATAACGCCGGTTGATGCAACAACAACGTCATCGGCTTTTATGCCCAATTGTTTTGCAACAAGTTCACTCATTTGCTCTGCAATTTGGATGCCGTTTGCATTGCAAGTGTTTGCATTGCCACTGTTGCAAATAACTGCTTGTGCAAAGCCGTTTTCTAAATGTTTTTTGGTCACCAAAAGTGGTGCACCTTTAACCAAGTTGGTCGTATATACAGCAGATGCCGTTGCTGGAACTTCACTAAAAATCAACGCTAAATCACGCTTTGTTCTGTTTTTGCGAATTCCGCAATGAACTCCGTTTGCTTTTATTCCTTTTGCAGCACACACGCCACCATTAATTATCTTCATAATTTTCTCCTTTATAATTCAAGCCCTTTGGTTTGGTCTATCCCCAATAAAATGTTCATGTTTTGAATTGCTGCACCTGATGCACCTTTACCTAAATTATCAAAACGTGAAACTAAAACTATTCTATCTTCATTTCCATAAACGGAAATTTCCATTCCGTCTTTATTCTTCATTGAATTTGCCGATAAAAAGCCGTTTTCAAAATTTTCATCAACAAATTTTACCACTTTGCCGTCATATGCTTTTAAGAAAATTTCTTTTAAGCCGTCTAAACCACACTTTAAATCTTTTGCAAAGATAGGAACGCTTACTTCCATACCCCTGTCAAAGTCGGCAACTATTGGGCAAAAGATTGGTTTTTCTTTTAGACCGCAATATTCTTGCATTTCCGGTAAGTGCTTGTGGTTTTGCGTTAAAGCATATTGCCTTGGTGCTTTGTAAAGTTCAGGCATATCTTCACTTTCATATTCGGCAATCATTTTTTTGCCACCACCCGTGTAGCCGGTTAGCGAAAAGCAAGTTAAATTTACTTCTTTACTTAAAACGCCAGCGTTGATAAGTGGGTTTACTAAAGCGATAAAACCGCTTGCGTGACAGCCTGGGTTTGCTATCCTTTTTGATTTTGCAATCTTGTCAAAATATCCGTTTATCTCGGCAAAACCATATTGCCAATCTTTATTTACCCTATGTGCTGTTGAAGTGTCGATAATCTTAACGTTTGGATTTTCCACCAATGAAACGGCTTCTATTGCAGCCGAATCTGGAAGGCATAAGAACGCCACGTCACAGTCGTTTAATGCTTGCTTTCTTGCCGAAATATCTTTTCTTAACTCGTCAGATAAGGTTATTAAGTTTACGTCCTTTCTCTTTGAAAGCCTGTCAACGATTTTTAGCCCCGTTGTGCCAGCACTTCCGTCAATAAAAATATTATACATTTTGTATTTTTTCCTTTATAAAAGCAATTTGTTCTTCAACTGATTTTGGCGACGTGCCACCCTTTGAAATACGCTTTTCCACACAAGTTTTAAGGCTGATTTCCTTAAACAAGTCGTTATCAAAAATTTGGTCGTATTTTTTATACTCATCAAGCGTTAATGTTTCTAACACTTTGCCGTCCTTTATACAGTCACTAACAATTTTGCCAACGATTTTATACGCCGACCTAAAAGGCATACCCTTTTTAACCATATAGTCTGCAAGGTCGGTTGCATTTATAAAGCCTTTTTGCGATGCCAAAAGCATATTTTCTTCTAGCACTTTCATGCTCTTTATCATTGGTGCAAGCACTTCTAAACACATTTTAACAGTATCAAAACTGTCAAAAACGCCTTCTTTATCTTCTTGCATATCCTTATTGTAAGCAAGTGGCAAGCCTTTAAGCATTGTTAATATTGACATCAAGTTGCCATACACCCTGCCCGTTTTACCACGGACTAATTCTGCCATGTCAGAGTTCTTCTTTTGTGGCATTATTGATGAGCCTGTGGTGAACGCATCAGAAAGTTCAACAAACTTAAATTCCCAACTTGTCCAAAGCAAAATTTCTTCTGATAACCTTGATAAGTGCATCATTAAGGTTGCACAGTTTGAAGAAAACTCTATGCAAAAATCCCTGTCAGACACCCCGTCAATACTGTTTAACGCAATTTCATCAAACCCTAAAAGTTTTGCTTCCATTTCCCTATCAGTTTCATAGGTTGTTCCCGCCAACGCACAACAGCCGATTGGGCTGACGTTGATACGCTTTTTAGCGTCCAAAAACCTTTGTATATCCCTATAAAGCATCATAGCGTATGCCATTAAGTGATGACCAAAAGTTATAGGTTGGGCACGTTGCAAGTGGGTGTAGCCCGGCATAATAGAACATTTATGTTCTTCGGCTTTAAATAAAATGGCTTCTAAAAGGTCTTTGATTTTTAAGACAATTTGGTCAGTGCAATCTTTAAGATACATTCTTGTGTCAAGTGCAACTTGGTCGTTCCTGCTTCTTGCAGTGTGCAATTTCTTGCCCACATCCCCAAGCCTTTCGGTCAAAACTTGCTCAACAAACATATGGATATCTTCTGCCGAATAATCAATTTCAAGTTTGCCACTTTCAATATCGGTTAAAATTCCATCTAATCCATCGATAAGTTTATCTGCATCTTGCTTGGATATTATGTTTTTTGCACCGAGCATACTTGCGTGTGCCATACTTCCCAAAATGTCTTGCTTATACATTCTGCTATCCACCTTGATAGAAGAATTGAAATCATCTGCAATCTTTTCGGTTAAGCCACTGGTTAGCCCTGCCCACATCTTTGCCATTTTACTTTTTCTCCAAATAAATTTTTATTGTATTTATGAAACGAAAGTGTCCTACACGAAAAAATCCGTGCAGGACCAAACGTTTTTTAATCGTTTTTTTAAGTTTAACGCCTTATTTTTTATTTTTGTTTACCATTGCAGCAACTTTGATTGGCAAGCCGAACAAGTTAATAAAGCCTTCAGCATCTTTTTGGTTATAATCGCTTTCGCCAAACGTTGCAATTTCTTCGCTATAAAGTGAATTTTCACTCCAAACGCCTGCGTTAATCATATTGCCTTTATATAATTTTAGGCGAACTTTACCGTTGACGTTTTCTTGGGTTTTGTCAACGAATGCGGCAAGTGCTTCCCTTAATGGTGTGAACCATTGTCCGTTATAAACAAGTTCACCATAAGTGACTGCAAGTTTTTGTTTTTCGTGCATTGTATATTTATCTAAACACAATGTTTCTAAAACGCTGTGTGCTTTGTATAAAATTGCACCGCCTGGCGTTTCATAAACGCCACGACATTTCATACCAACTAAACGGTTTTCAACGATGTCAAGTAAGCCAATACCGTTTGCACCGCCAAGTTTGTTGAGTTTAAGAATAATGTTCTTTGCACTCATCTTTTCACCGTCAAGAGCAACTGGTGCACCCTTAACGAAATCAATTTCAACGTAAGTTGGCTTGTCTGGTGCGTTGATTGGTGAAACGCCCATTTCCAAAAAGCCTTCTTTTTCATACATTGGCTCGTTGCCTGTATCTTCTAAATCCAAACCTTCGTGTGATAAGTGCCAAAGGTTCTTATCTTTTGAATAGTTGGTTTCTCTGTTTATTTTAAGTGGAACGTTATGTGCTTCAGCATAGTCAATTTCTTCTTCACGAGATTTTATATCCCATTCACGCCAAGGTGCAATGATTTGCATATCTGGGCAAAAATGTTTTAAGGTTAATTCAAAACGAACTTGGTCGTTCCCTTTACCCGTGCATCCGTGCGCAATAGCGTCTGCCCCTTCTTTAATAGCAATTTCTGCAAGACCTTTTGCAATACAAGGACGTGCGTGTGACGTGCCTAATAAATATTCTTCGTAAATAGCACCAGCCTTTACGCAAGGAATAATATAGTTGTCAACGTAATCATCAGTTAAATCTAAAACGTATAGTTTAGATGCTCCTGTCTTTAACGCCTTTTCTTCTAATCCATCAAGTTCATCTGCTTGACCAACGTTGCCTGCAACTGCAATAACTTCGCAGTTGTTATAATTTTCTTTTAGCCAAGGGATAATGATTGAAGTGTCAAGACCACCTGAATATGCTAAAACAACCTTTTTAATATCTTTCTTTTCCATAACTCCTCCAAGAACCTTTCGTTCGCTTTTTTATTTTACATTTGTAATTATACTTTCATAAAATCATAAAGTCAACCATTTTTACAGCACTTTTTGAATATTTTTGAAAATATTTGCAAATTTTATGAATATATGCATATTTTATTCATTTTTGTGTGAATATTTTGCATTTTTATTCAGTTTTATTGCTGGCTAAAAATTTTTATGAAGAGTAAATAATTACAAGCCTTTTGGTTTGTTATATAAATTATATAACAAAACGGCAATTATTGCAATTTCTTTTCACCTGAATTTTGCATATTTTTTTAGGCAGAACAATTTTTTTGCCTTTAAAAGAAAAAAGCCCTTAACCACTTTTGGTTAAGAGTTCATAAGATTTATAAAAATCTTTAGCACCTAAACAATTCTTACTTGTTTAATAAGTCAAAAAGGACCATTGCAGTAAAATTAGTTTCCATTAAAGATGCACTTGAAAATTTGAAAAACTTTTTCATTTACCCTTCCTCCTTATAAGTTTTTTGAGCATTCTTTTTTACCAGTTTGGTTGTTGCAAAAATTTGAACTGTTGTATTGAGAAGCCTTATTTTCGCCCATATTATATTCTTATAAAATGTGCTTGTCAACTGTTTTATGCACCTTTTTTATAAAATTTTAAAAAATATTTTTTTGTTTATAATATTCAACAAAATATGTTAAAAAATAACAAAAAAACGCCACTTGACCAAAATATCAAGTGGCTATGTGTTAATTTGTTGCACTCACTTTCTAACAGCACCATCGCCCAAAATATAATATTTGGTGGTGACCAACGCCTCTAAACCCATTGGCCCACGGGCGTGAGTTTTTTGTGTGCTTATTCCTATTTCTGCACCCAAGCCAAACACGAAACCATCTGTAAATCTGGTTGAAGCGTTGTGGTAAACCGAAGATGCATCAACTTCGTTTAAGAATTTTTCCGCCCTTTCGTGATTAGAAGTGATAATGCTTTCCGAGTGGCGTGTTCCATGCTCGTTAATGTGTGCAATCGCCTCGTCTATACTATCAACCGTTTTAACCGATATGATTGCCGAGCCATACTCGGTGTAAAAATCTTCATCAGTCGCCTTACTTATATATGGATAATCAGTAAAGCAATCAAACGCCCTTTCATCTAAACGCATTTCAACTTGCTTTTCTTTTAAGGCGTTTGCTATTTTTGGCAAAGCATCTTTAAGAACTTTTGAGTGAACAACCAAAGATTCACAAGCGTTGCAAACACTGTATCTTTGTGTTTTTGCGTTAAAGATTACTTTTGACGCCATATCCAAATCAGCAAACTCATCAACGTAAATATGACAATTACCTACACCTGTTTCTATAATTGGTATGGTTGAGTTTTGAACTGCTGAATTTATAAGCGACGCACTGCCCCTTGGGATTAAAAGGTCAACGTATTTATTAAGTTTCATAAACGCCGTTGTCGTTTCCCTTGAAGTGTCCTCAATAACAGATATTGCATTTTGGTCAATACCTAGTTCTTCTAACGCACCCCTTATAACTTTGACGATTGCAACGTTTGAAATAAGCGAATCACTGCCACCTTTAAGAATAACTGCGTTTGCCGTCTTAAAACAAAGTGCAAAAGCATCTGCGGTCACGTTTGGTCTTGATTCGTAAATTATACCAATAACGCCAAAAGGCACGTTCTTTTTTACTATACTTATGCCTTGACCTTGATTTTCGTGCGAATATACCACTTTGTTTATAGGGTTTTCAAGTTCGGCAACCTGCTCTAAACCAACAGCCATTGACTCGATAACTTTTTCGTTTAATAAAAGTCTATCAATAAACGCCTCGCTCATTCCCTTTTTCTTGGCGTTTTCAACGTCGATTGCATTTTCTTTTATCAAATACTCTGCGTTATTTCTAATTGCTTTTGCACAAACTTTTAATGCGTTTATTCTTTGCTCTTCGGTAAGTTTTGCTAAAAAGGTTGACGCTTTTTTCGCCCTTTCGCCAAGCCCAACTAAATCATACATCTTTTTTTCTCCTAAAAAGGCTTTTTAGTTTGTGTTTTGCACCCTCTTTTAAGAAAAAGAGTTTTACTCTAAACTTTCTATAAGCCGTTTTTTTATACCATTTTTTTATTTTGTTAAGATATTTTACATCTTTACCGTCCACGTAATTTTTGCCACGATAAAACCCTAACATAACGCCAAAAATTTGTTCTTCACTGACTTTTTCTAAAACAAATTGGCTATCCCCACACATTAAATATCCATCAGGCAAAACCTTTATAACCCTGTGCAAAACAAAGTCGTTTTTTCCACGAACGTAAAGTGCCACGTCAAGTTCACTTAACCTTTCAGTTTTTGCACCGATAATGACCGACTGACCTTGGTTTTTTAAGGTCGGCCACATACTGTTGCCTTTTGGAATAATGGCTATTTGACTATTCGTTTGTAATTGCTCTTGATACGAGCATTTATTCTTTTCTTCCATTTCTTGTTTATTATACAAAAAAGCCAAGAATTTGTCAATGCTTGGCTTTTAGTTATTTTTATAATATGTTTTTTATTTGCAAAAGTTCGTTTACCGTGTAATCAGGCTTAACACTCGTTGTGTTTTGCTTATTAAATGCATTAAACCATATGCTTTTTAACCCGTAATTATTCGCACCCAAAATATCCGCCGTCAAACTGTCGCCTATCATAATGGTTTCACTTGGCTTAACGCCGTCTAAATTATTAAAGCAATAGTCAAAAAATTCCTTGCTTGGCTTTTGGTGGCCTATCTTTTCAGAGATAAAAAACCCCGAAAAATAATCGTGCATTTTAGATAAGGTTAGCCTGTTTATTTGTTGATTATAGATAGCGTTGCTTGCACAGTAAAGTTTATACTTTTTAGATAGATATTGCACAAGTTCTTTAGCCCCGTCAACAGCAACTGCCACGTTGAAAAGTGCCTTTCTAAACTCTGTTTCGGCAAGTTGCCCGTCAGCAGTTATGCCCAAAACGTTAAATATAGTGTTAAACCTTATTTTATGCAAGCCTTCCCTTGTCAATTCCCCACGCTCTATTTTTTGCCACAACAAATCGTTTTGCTCTATAAAGGTGTTATAGTAATGCTCGTTAAAAGGCAAACCACACTTGTTAAAGGCTATTTCAACCGTAATTTCCGCACCCTTATTAAAATCTAAAAGCGTGTTATCGATATCTATTAAAACTGCTTTAATGTTTTCCATTTGTCTTGTTATCCTTTATTATATGATAACAAAATCTTTTGATATTGTCAATCAGTTAGACAACCCGCCTTGAATGTAAATAATACGACCATCTATTTGCCGAAATCGGCTCTAAAACGGCGTAATCACTTGCCGTGTGCAAAATATAGTTGTTGCCAAAATATATGCCAACGTGCCCGACTTTTTCAATGCCAACCTTATCCTTTCTCGATGCGTTTGTAAAAAACATTAAGTCCCCACGCTTTAAATCTTGTTTATCCACCAACTCGCCTTCGGTTGATTGAGCACGGCTTGTCACGTCAAGCAAAACCTTATTGGTCTTGTAATAAATATACTGCACGAAAGCCGAACAGTCAAACTCGCCGTTTACAAAGTTTTTGTTTAACACGCCGTTCCCCCAATGATAACGCTGGCTTCCCCAAACGTAAGGGTATCCCAAAAGTTCAGTGCCTAAACTTATGGCTTTTTCCACTTGGTCACTCGCAGTGCTAAACTCAATTAAACTGCAATAGTCTGCGTGGATATAAGCGGTTTGTTCTTTATAAGTGGTTATGTAATAATTGCCCGTTTTGCCCTTAAAGCAAAGCATATCGTTTTTTTCTATTTGACCTATAACCGCATAGTTTGTGCCAGCACCACTTCTTATCCTTATGCCGTTTGTGTTTGACACAATATAAGTTTTTTTCTTTTCCTCATCATCTTCTTCTGGCAAAATTGGTGACGTTGTAGGCAAATTTTCGGTTAAATTTTCTTGCTCTTTTATCGTGCTTTGAACACACCCGCACGAAAACATAAATATTAAACTAATTAATAAAATTATTATCTCTTTCACGATTTTATTATACTATATAATAGTATAATAAATCAATAGGGAAAGTTTGGCAAAAGAAAGGCGTTGCTATTAGCAACGCCTTTAATTTTATTGATTAACAGTGTTTTGCGTTTCGATATTTTGTGTTCTTTCACTAACCTTGCCTTCTTTATCGATTTCGCCCGCTTTTGTTAAGGCGATTTTTGTTAAGTATGGTCCAACAAGTTCATATATAAGCACAGAGAATAGTGTTAAGTTAGCGACTATTATTGCTATACTGCCACCCATTGCCTTGCCCACAGTTATTGCCATACCCAACGCAACGCCCGCTTGTGGCCATAAGGTTATACCCAAGTATTTTTGGATAGTTTTAGAACTCTTTGCAAGTTTTGCACTAAATGATGCACCAAAATATTTACCAATGCAACGGAAAATAATATACACCACACCAACCAACACAATAATTAGGTCGGTTAAAACGGTTAAATCTAATTCTGCACCACTTATTACGAAGAATAAGATAAATATTGGTGCCGTCCACCTGTCAAGTCTATCCATAAGTTGTTCGGAAAAATCGCAAATATTACAAAAGATTGTTCCAAGCATCATACACGCAAGTAATGGTGAAAAACGCAATGCAATTCCGCCAATTTCAAACTCTATCATAGATATACCCACGGTTAAGAACACGAAAGCAACGCTCATTGCAAGACGTTTTGAACGTGAGTGGAAAAACCTTTCAAAATACGTAAACACATATCCCATAACTGCACCGAGCCCAACCGATAAAACAACTTCAGCAATAGGCTCAACGATAATTGCAAGTACGCTTACGCTTTCTTCTAATGCCCTTGCGATACCAAACGAAATTGAAAAAAGAACCAAACCCACTGCGTCGTCAAGTGCAACGACTGGTAATAAAACGTCGGTCACAGGGCCTTTTGACTTATATTGACGGACAACCATAAGGGTTGCTGCTGGTGCTGTTGCCGCCGCAATTGCACCCATTATAATTGCTGCTGAAAGCGGGAACTTGTCAGGGATTATAAAATGCAAACCAATAAGTGCTATATCGACCACAACTGTTGTAATAACGGCTTGTAATATACCTATTATCGTCGCTTGTCTGCCGATTGATTTTAATTGTGAAAGCCTAAATTCATTGCCGATTGCAAAGGCGATAAAGCCCAACGCAACGTCTGAAATTATGCCCATATCTTCAAGCAAGCCGGTTGAAAAACCAACGCCTTGAACCCCAAGCCTGCCCAAACAAAATGGCCCGATAAAAATACCTGCAACCAAATATGCCGTGACGGCAGGTAATCCTAATAATTTTGCAACTCTTGACAACATTAGCCCCGCAAAAAGTGCTATTGCTAAACTTAAAAGAATTTCCATAACTATACCTTTTTTTCATCAAAAAACAAGGGTTTTGCCCTTGTTTTTCAATTATTACATTGTATTATATTATTATTTCTTGATTTCTGCTAACATTTCTTTGCCGTAAGCGATAATCTTTTCAGCAACACCTGCTTTAAAGTTTGATACCCTTGCTTCATAACCGCCTTCATCATAAGAATCTTGCATTGGGAAATAACCTTCGTGGCTGTTTACCAAACAACAAGGAACAATCATATCAAAGCCTTCGGTTTGTTTTAATTGAGAGCCAATGCCGTTAAATGGTTCGCCCGGGATACCAAAAAGAGCAATTTTGCCAATTGAAATCGCACTTAATAAGAATGGGAAACTTTCTGGGCCATGTTCTAGCCTTACCATTCTGCCCGCTTCACAAACAACTGTTGTTAGCATCATTGCTTTATAAGGGATTTCATCGTCCCTACCCGCTAAATGCAATTCGTGATATTTTCTTGCAAGTGGCATATCTTTTGGGTCTGGAACGTTGGCTGGTATATCATAAGTCTTTTGCAAGCACTTAATTTCAGTATCTTCAACGTAGTTTACCTTATCGTAAACTTGCATAACTGCACCTGCGATTACCCTGCCCATATGTCTTGCGTGGCCATATCCACGAGAGCATCCGTCAAAGTCGTTAAACATATCGTTAAAGTCGCCCTTGGTTGGGTGAACGTTAACGTGGTTTACGTCCCCTTCAGAACCGTTAAATAATATGCACTTTGTATTGTCGATTGCCTTTTCTACAAAACGCCTTGTAAAACCTGGCCAATCGGCTGAAATCTTTGTTCCACCAACAGTGTCTGGGTGGCAACCAAAGTTTACCAAAACAACACTTTCAGCGTTTTCTCTATCAAAACGGATAACGCTTACGCTTTCATCAGTTTCGCCAATTGGATGGAGAATATCTGGGTTAAGAACGCCTGGGTTTGTTTTAACAGAACCGTCTTTCATGCGGTATCTTCTTATAAATGCAATGTTTGGTGCTTTTGCAACGCCATATCCCATCTTTGCTGGTTTTAAGTCGTTAAGGGCAAATTGTGCCACGTCAACGCACCTTTTTATAACAAAATCTTTATAAGTTTCAACCATTTTTAATTCTTCTTCGCCAGAAACAGGCCTTAACGCTGGGCCCGTGTGGGTGTGAGTGCAGTGCATAAAGAGTTCTTCTCTTTTTAAGCCTACTTTTTCGCAAATGGTTTGCTTGAATTGTTCATAATACACTTTGGCGATACCTATATTGTCCAAAGAAAGCATAACTGCTTTTTTGTTTCCATCATCAAGGGCAATAGCATTTACTTCTAATTCATCTAAAACGCCGTCAGCAAGTCTCCTAACTGCATACCCTGCAACAGGTATTCCCATTGCTGGGGTAATATTCGCTCTACCAAAACCAACTTTTAACATATTTTTCTATCCTTATTTTATTACTTTTTATATTATTTAATTTCCGTCAACATTTCTTGTCCGCAAACAATAATCTTTTCGGCTACCCCTGCCTTAAATATTGAAGTGCTGGCTTCATAACCGCCTTCATCATAAGAATCTTGCATTGGGAAATATCCGTTATATCCATTTACTAAACAGCAAGGCATAATCAAATCATAGCCCTCTGTTTGTTTAATACCCTTTCCTATGCCATTAAATGGTTCGCCTGGAATTCCAAACAATGCAACTTTACCTAATCTAATTGCACTAAACGTTAATTGGAAGTTTTCAGGGCCGTGTTCTAACCTTATCATTCTTCTTGCGTTTGCAAGTACGGTGGTTAGCATCATTGCCTTATAAGGTATTTCATCATCTTTACCATCTAAATGCAATTGATAATATTTTCTTGCAAGTGGCAAATCCTTTGGGTCTGGTTTATTTGAAGGTATATCATAAGTCTTTTGTAAACACTTGATTTCACTATCTTCAACGTAGTTTACCTTGTCGTAAACTTGCATAACTGCACCTGCAACAACCCTGCCCATATGTCTTGCGTGGCCATATCCACGAGAGCATCCGTCAAAGTCGTTAAACATATCGTTAAAGTCGCCTTTTGTTGGGTGAACGTTAACGTGGTTTACGTCCCCTTGTGCCCCGTTAAAGAATATACACTTTGTATTGTCGATTGCCTTTTCTACAAAATGCCTTGTCAACGTTGGCCAGTCCCCTGAAATAAGGTTTCCACCAACAGTGTCTGGGTGGCAACCAAAGTTTGCTAAAACAACCGTTTCAGCATTTTCTCTATCAAAACGAATAACGTTTACCGTATCATCTATTTCACCAATTGGATGGAGAATATCTGGGTTAAGAACGCCTGGGTTTGTTTTAACAGAACCGTCTTTCATACGGTATCTTCTTATAAATGCTATATTTGGTGCTTTTGCAACGCCATATCCCATCTTTGCTGGTTTTAAGTCGTTAAGGGCAAAATGTGCCACGTCAATGCATCTTGATATTAAAAAATCCCTATTGTCATCCACAAGTTTTTGGGCATCTTCGCCATCCACAACGCCCAAATCTGGACCGGTGTGAGTATGGGTGCAATGCACAAATATTGACTCTTTTGATAAGCCTGTTTTTTGGCTTATTGCATCAATAAATTTTGGAGCACAGCCTTGAACAAGCCCCAACAAGTCAAGTGCAATCAAAAGCACTGTCGTCTTTCCATCGCAAATAGCAACGGCGTTTGCTTCCAACTGGTCCAAAACACCTTCGGCTTTGCGTTTTACAAAATAACCGCTTACGTTTATACCCATAGGCGGAGTGATGTTTGCTCTACCAAAACCTACCTTTAATTGATTCATATTTTTTCCTCTCTGACATAATAATTTATTACTTTAATATGATTTTATCACAATTGTTTTTTAATAGCAATTATTTATATAATAATTTGTCGAAAATTTATGCCTTTTTTATTATTTTTTAGGCAATATAACCGTAAACTTTGTTAGCCCGTTTTGGCTTTCAACCTTAACTTTACCGTCGTGCAATTCCACGATTTTTTTAACGATTGCAAGCCCTATGCCGTGTCCGCCTGCGTTTACGCCTTTATCCCTATAAAACTTTTCAAAAACCTTATTTATATCTTGTTCTTTTATGCCTTGACCACCGTTTGCTATTGAAAACGTGGTTTGCTTTTCATTTTGGTTCAATTCAATATTGATTTGCCCGTTATTTTCCGAAAACTTTATTGCGTTATCAATAAGGTTTATAAAAACTTGTTTTAGCATTTCTTCATTTGCAAAAACAGTGCATTCATCAAGCGAAATAACTAATTCTAAATTTTTATCTTGCCACTTTTTTTCTAAAAGCAAAACACTGTTTCTAATTTGCTCTGACACGTTAAATTTGGTTATATCGGTTAATATTCTTTGGTTTTCTATTTTTGAAAGGTTAAGAGAGTTTGATGAAAGTGCAGTTAATCTATCCGCCTCTTCAATGATAATATCAAGATACTCTTTCCTTTGCTTTTCGGTTAAATCATCTTGCTTTAACACTTCTGCAAAGCCTTTTATAGATACGATAGGCGTTTTAAACTCGTGTGCAAACTCGTTTACAAAATTTGACCTTAAAACAGAAATTCCCTTTAATTCTTGTGCCAAATTATTAAAACCTTGTGCAAGTTGCTTTGCTTCTTCGTTTTTTCCAAGGTCAATCCTAACGTCAAAGTTGCCTTTTGCAAGTGCACTCATACCCTCTGCAACCGTGTTGACTGTGCTTAACAAAAACTTACTTACAATTATGGTTAAAAGCGAGCCGATAACAAAACTTGCCACCAAGAATATAAGCATAAGTAGCCACGATGATAAGGACAACATTTCAACGTGCAAAACGTCAAGTTTTACCAAAATAAAAAGGGTTGCTATCATCAACAAATAGGTCGCTATTAGTATAAAAAACACCGACCACATAAACATTGAGTGAATTTTTCTTCGCCTTTTTTTGTCTGTTATATCTTTTGAACTGTCTTTTAAATAATTTAGTTTCATTTTGCTTTTACCGCCTTATAGCCCAAGCCCCTTATCGACTGAATTTCAAACTCTTGCCAGCCCTCAAAACGCTTTCGAAGTCTTGCAATATGCACGGTCACCGTTTCCCAGCCCGTTTCACAATCCATACCCCATATCTCATCCATAAGTTGTATTCTTGTGAAAATTTTATCAGGATAAGACAAGAGTTTATACAAAAGCAAAAATTCTTTTTGTGGAAGTTCTTGCACTTGGCCGTTTCTACTTACCGTCATAGACTCGCTATCAACTATAACGTCGCCTATAACTATTCGCTTTTCATCGTTGATTTTTGCACGCCTTAAAAGTGCTTTAACGTGCAATAAAAATTCTTCTATATCGATTGGCTTTGTCATATAATCGTCAATGCCCGCAAGAAAACCTTTCTTCCTATCTTCTGCAAGTTGTTTTGCAGAAACCATTAAAACTGATAGTTCTGCATTACCTTCACGAAGGGTTTTAGTAAACTCATAGCCATCTAAATTAGGCATCATAAATATCAACGATTGCAAGGTCAATTTTAACTTGGTCAATAACTTTTAACGCTTCCAACCCATCGCTTGCTAAATGAACGTTAAAGCCCTGCCTTTCCAAGACAACTTGCATTAATTTTCTTATGTTTTTATCGTCATCTACAATTAAAATGTTTACCATTTTTTCACCTCATTTGTATTTTATCACTATAACTTAATATAGTCAAGCCAATATAAAAAAGATAGCGACAAAGTCGCTATCTTTAATTATAAACTATTCTAAAATTTCTTTTATATGGTTTAGCACGTAAGTTGGTTTAATTTGGCTTTCTTTACACTGCTCTAACGTGGTTTCCCCACTTAACACCAAAACAGTGTCTACCCCAGCGTTTACGCCAGACGCTATGTCTGTATAAATCCTATCGCCAATAACAACCGTTTGCTCTTTACTAAAACCAAACTTTTGCATTGCAGAATAAACCATTTGTGGTTGAGGTTTTCCTATATAAATAGGGCTTTTTCCCGTGGCTTTTTCTATGCCGAAACACATTGAGCCACAATCGGGTATAAATCCAAAATCAACAGGGCAAACCCAATCCGGATTTGTCGCATAATAAGGTATATCTTTTTTAGTTAATATTTCGCAAGTATTTCTTAACTTTTCGCTTGTTAATTCAGTGTCAAAACCAACAATAACTGCAACGGCGTTTTCATCAAACTTTTCGGTTATATTAAGCCCACTTTCTTTTAACTCTGTGATAAACGACCTTGTGCCTTGTGCATATATAAGGTTTGTGCCAAACTTTTCTTTTAATAAAACTTTTGATACTTGTGCCGAAGTTAAAAAATCGTTTTCGGTCACGTAATCTAACCCCAATTTATGCAATTTTAACACGTAATCTTTGACCGAGCGTGATGAATTATTGGTAATAAAAACGTATTTTCCACCCGAAGCATCCGTTTGCTTTAACAGTTTATCCACCCCTTCAAACAAATCGTTTTCAAGGTAAATCGTTCCGTCCATATCAAGCAAAAGTAATTTCTTTTGTTTTAAGTTAGATATATCTTTATTAAAAATGTCTTTTGCCATTTTATTTACCATTAAAAGTCGTCGTCTTGACGTGCAATTGATATGATGTCTGGGTTTGAGTTAATGATATTATGTATTTCGTGTGCGGTGATTTGTTTGTCAGTGCTTATAACGACGCTATATACAACGTTTCCACCATCTTTTTTAGCATTGATTTTGTTAAAATGTGCAACGCCAAAAATTTCTTTAATTTGTTCTGCAACCTTTCCATCACCATCAGTGAAAATAACGTTTACTTTTACAAAATGACGGGTATGGAACACCTTAAAATTAGTGTGCATTATGCATTGAACGCAAATTACCAAAGTTGTCGCAAGAACAGAAACAATGTACCAACCACAACCAACTGCCATACCAATAGCAGCCGTTGTCCACATGCCTGCAGCAGTGGTTAAGCCGTGCACGGTTTCCTTGCTATAAAAAATCATTCCCGCACCGATAAAACCGATACCAGGTACAACTTGTGCGGCAATTCTGGCTGGGTCTGAGCCTTCAAACGCCTTAATTGAAAGCATTGTAAATAGACAAGCACCTATACAAACGATTGTGTGTGTTCTTGGGCCGGCTTCTTTAAATCTCATCTTTCTTTCAAAGCCGATTGCAAAGCCAAGCATAAGTGCTAAAACAAGCCTTATAACGTATTCTATAATAGATAAATCATTAGCAAATATTTTTCCAAAAAATGTTTGTACAAAATCCATCGCTAAACCCTCCATTTAAACTTATATTGTCTTATTATATGTTGTAAAACTGCCTTTGTCAATAGTTTTTTTAAATTTTTAATTTAATAGATTAAAAAACTTAAAAAAGCAAAGTTTTACCTTTGCTTTTTTTGATTATTTTGTTTGTTCGTTTTGATATTCGGATAAATCCATAACGCCAAGTTGGTTGCAACGGTTAAGCAATCTTTCTATCATTTTTTCTTTACTGCCACACTCTTTAATTAACTCTGAATATTTAATAGGCTTATCAAACACAAAAATCTTTTGGTTTTTCTTAAAATATGAAACCACTATTGGAATATCCACGCCTTTTTTATACGCTGCTTCTGCAAACACTGCAAAACCAGCAAAAAAGCCTTCAAGTTGGGCTAAATAGCCTTTTGCAGAATCTTCTGGATAAACCACTATGCTTTCGCCTTTTTCAATGGCTTGCATACTTTCTTTTATGGTCTTGAAAAAGCGTGTATCTCTATAAGTTGAAATTAAATTTAAGCCCTTATAAAATAAGTTTGTAAGTGGGCTTGCTATTAAGCAAAATAAACGTGCCAAATGCAAGTTCCAATGCTTTTTCTCGTGATAATATACCCTAGATTGATATTTATACATTTTCACTAAACCAGAGTTCATTTCGTGTGCACCCCACATTCTTAACGGCTTATCCAAATACATTTCTAATGACATAGGTGCATCCGTTCCCTCGTGGTTGCTTAAAATTAAAGAACCGTTTTCAAATTCTTTGCCTCCAAGAAAAATAAACTGTGGCTTTTTATACCTTCCGGTCATAAGGTGTTTTATGCCCCTAAACCACCATTTACCCTTTTTAACTAACCCTGACTTTGCCATAAAAATTACCTTCTTTTTATCGAGTTTGGTTGTTTTTCTATTATATCATACTTCATGAATATTAACTAATTATAAACTTAAGAATTTAATTAAAAAATAAAAACCCTAACTTCTACTAGTTAGAGTTTTATTTGTTTTTTTGCTAAACGTTATTGTTCCAAGGCTTCTTTTACAAATGAACTTCCACCAACTGCAAATATTTTGTCCCAAGCAAGGAATTCATCAATATTGTTTTTATCAACGCCACCTGTTGGAATAAATTTGATTTGTGGGAATGGTGCGGACAATGCTTTCATTGCCTTTAACCCACCGTAAACGTTGGCTGGAAAAAATTTAACCACGGTTATCCCTAATTCCAACGCTTGCATAATCTCGGTAGGTGTCACGCAACCAGGATAATAAGGAACGCCTTGTTCTTTGCACACTTGTGCAACCGATGCCGATAAGCCTGGGCTTACAATAAATTTTGCACCCGCTTTTATTGCTTGTTCACACTGTTCAGCGTTGATAACCGTGCCTGCACCAATTGTCATTTGTGGATATTTTTTGCAAGCATATTCTATCGCCTCTTTAGCACAAGCAGTTCTAAAAGTTATTTCTGCACAATCAATTCCATAATTTATAAGTGCCGTTAAAATTTTATCCGTTTCACTTAATTCTTTTATAACCACAACAGGTATTCTTTTATCCATTTTTTAACTCCTAAATAATCGTCTTAATTGTAGTATTAAACCCCACTATACGCAGAGAAACCACCGTCAACAGGGATTACCGTTCCTGTGACAAAGCCACTTGCACTGTCATCAGCAAGCCACAAAAATGTGCCGATTAAGTCGCTGATTTCGCCAAACTTTTTCATTGGTGTTGCTGCAAGAATTTTGCCCGTTCTTGCTGTTGGCGTTCCATCTTCATTAAAGAGAAGCGACCTGTTTTGGTTGGTCACGAAAAATCCCGGTGCGATTGCGTTGCAACGTATGTTGCATGGTGCAAAATGCACTGCAAGCCATTGTGTAAAGTTAGATATGCCCGCTTTTGCTGCACTATATGCAGGAATTTTTGTTAATGGACGATATGCGTTCATTGATGAAACGTTTATGATGTTTCCACCGGTTTTTATCATATCTTGTGCGAAAACTTGTGTCACCAAAAATGCACTTGTAATGTTTAGGTCAAACACGAATTTCAAACCGCTTTCTTCCAATGCGAAAAAGTCTTTAACGCCTTCTAAATCTGGCGTCATAGTTTCGTTATCGGTTGATGCCCTTGGGTTGTTGCCACCTGCACCGTTGATAAGGAAATTTACCTTGCCAAACTTTTCATTGATTTGTTCTTTTGCTTGGATAATGCTTTGCTTATCCAAACAGTTGCATTGAACGGCTATTGCGTTTTCGCCAATTTCATCAGCATATTTTTTTGCAGAATCATAATTTATGTCTAAAAGTGCAACCTTTGCACCTTCTTTTGCAAGTGCTTTTGCAAACTCACTGCAAATAATTCCACCTGCACCCGTTATCGCTACTACTTTGTTTTGAAGTTTCATTTTTCTTCCTCCATTTTATCTAACATATCCCATACGCCAAGCATATACATAATGCCGAGTGCACGGTCATAAAGTCCGTATCCTGGTCTAACCTTTCCTGGGCCTTCATCCCACAAATGTCTGCCGTGGTCAGGGCGAATATATCCCTTAAACCCACAATCGTGGTATGCCTTAAGTATTGCTAAAATACCCGTATCCCCATCGCAATCACGGTGGCTTGCCTCACTAAAATCGCCGTTTTCAAAGTGTTTAACGTTTCTAATGTGGGCAAAAGCAATTCTATCACAATGCTTTCTAACTATTTCTGCCACGTTGTTGTTTGGGTTTGCATTTAAACTGCCCGAACAAAGTGTTAAACAGTTATATTCATCATCAACCATTTTTAAGAAACGGTCTATACTTGGTTCGTCAACAAGAAGTCTTGGTAATCCAAATATATCCCAAGGTGGATCATCCATATGAATTGCCATTTTTATATCACATTCACGGCAGGTTGGCATAATTTGCTCTAAAAAATATTTTAAGTTTGCCCAAAGTTTTTCCTTGTCAACACCTTCATATGCTTTGAACAATTCATCAAGTTTTGCCATACGTTCTGGCTCCCAACCAGGGAAAGACATATTATACTTTTCAGTAAAATCTAAAATGTATTTTGCCATTGCGTTATAATCGTCTTGAATCATACCTTTTTCATAGAAAAGTGCGGTTGAGCCATCGCCTACTTCGTGGAAAAGATTACTTCTTGTCCAGTCAAAGATTGGCATAAAATTATAGCAAATTACCTTTACACCGAATTTTGATAAATTGCGAATGGTTTGCTTATAATTTTCTATGTATTTATCTCGTGTAGGCAAGCCGATTTTAATATCGTCGTGAACGTTAACCGATTCAACAACATCAATATTAAATCCATATTTATCGCATTGCTCTTTAACTTTTGCAATTTCTTCTTCCTTCCACACTTCGCCCGGCATCTTGTCGTGCAAAGCCCAAACTATTCCAGAAACGCCTGGAATTTGTTTAATGTCTGACAATTTGATACGGTCGTTTCCTTCACCATACCAACGAAAAGTCATTTGCATAATCTTTTCTCCTTTTATATTTTTTCTCCGCCCACAAAAACTTCAACAACGTTTATTTGTTCATCAAAAACAACAAGGTCGGCATCATAGCCTTTTTCAAGTTTGCCTTTATTGACGTTTAGAATTTTTGCAGGTATTTCAGTAAGCATTTTTACAGCAGTTGGAACGGCAAAATTACACTCGTTTACAAGAGTTTTTATAAGTTTATCAGCCGTTGCTACACTGCCTGCAAACGCAGACTTGTCTTTTAATTTACAAACGCCGTCTTCAACAATAAATTCCGTTCCGCTCATAACCCCTTCGGTTATGTCTGTGCCGGCAATTTCTAAACTGTCTGTTATTAACGCCACTTTATCCGTGCCTTTAATTTTGATTATCAACTTAATTAAGTCTGGTGGCAAGTGCTTGCCGTCTGCAATAATTTCAACAAACAACTCATCCCTTAAATATGCACTTTCTATAACGCCAAGTGAACGAAAACCGTGGTCACGTGTCACCGTTGAAGTGCAACTGTATAAGTGTGTGATAAGATTGCATCCGTTTTCAATCGCAACTTGCATATCTTGATATTTAGCATCGGTATGCCCTGCTGATGCAATTATATTATGGTCTGTTAAATATTTGCAAAATTCCCCGTTTGCATCGTTTTCAGGTGCATAAGTCCAACGTGCTATGCTTTGCCCATATTCTTCTATCAATTTCTCGTAATCTTGTTTGATAGGCGGTGTTATAAACACAGGGCATTGAGCCCCCGCTTGCTTTGGCGAAAGGTATGGGCCTTCTAAATGTGCACCCAAAACGTTGCCTTTTGTCTTTCCCTTTGCCTTGTCAATGTTGATAACGGCTTGTTTCATTGTTTCAAACTCGCCAGCAGAAATGGTTGGCACAATACTTGTCGTTCCGTGCTGTAAATGGTAATCGCAACCTTTAACCACGTCCTCAACCGTACTGTTCATAAAGGCATATCCGCCTGCACCGTGCGTGTGCATATCTATAAACCCTGCACTAACGTATTTATCAGTAAAGTCGAATTGCTTATTTGCTGGCTTATCGTCCTTTGAAATTTCAACAATTTTCCCTTCATCAAGGTAAAGGTAGCCGTCAAACAAACTTTCATTTACGATAATTTTATTGCTTTTTATTTTAATCATAATAATTTTGAACTCTCGTTATCTAAATATAGTTTAGCATTTTCTTGCTTTCTTAAAATACTTGCTGGGCAATGTTCATCAATACTGCCGTTTAAGGTTTCATACACAGCATTTGCCTTGGTTTTGGCTGGCACTATGCAGAATAAGTATGGTGCACGAACCAATGTTGGCACGGTTAGTGTTAATGCGTGTGTTGGGACTTTATCAATGCTTGAAAAACAGCCGTCGTTGACTTGTTGTTGACGGCACACTTGGTCTAACTCAACAGATTTTACAGTTTTATTGTCGTTAAAATCTGCAACCGGTGGGTCGTTAAATGCAATATGTCCGTTTTCGCCAATGCCCATAACTACGATGTCGGTTGGGTTTTCATCAAGCAATTTGCCGTATCTTTGGGCTTCTTTTTCTGGGTCGGTTGCAGTGCAATCGATATAGTTTACGCTCTTAAAGTCAACCAAGCCAAAGATGTGTTCTCTTAAAAAATTGCCAAAGCCTTGTGGTGCATCTTTGCTTAATCCAATGTATTCATCCATATGATAAGCGTTCACTCTGTTCCATTCGATTTCCTTATCTTCAACAAGTGCTTTTAACACGTCGTTTTGTGATGGTGCCGCTGCAAAAATCATATTAATTTCTTGTTTTTTAGAAAGAAGTTCTATAATTTTTGCCTTTATATCCCTTGCAGACGCTTGCCCCATAAGTGTTCTGTTTTCGTATATTTCTACTTGTAGTTTATCTACTTTATAACTTTTCATAATAAGCCTCTTAATTTTTCAACCGCATCGGTAAATGCAACCTTTTGATTTTCATATTTATATGGGTTATCAAAGGTTTTGCCAACAAGTGCATTTAAGCCCGAAAATGTTTGCAAATGCGGTTCAAGTGTGATAAAGGTATCTCTTTTCATACTTGCTTTATAAGTATCTAATATCTTTTTAATTTGTGCTTCGCCTTGTCCTGCTGGCACGATTGCACCCGCAGATAAAGCATCTTTAATATGGAAATATTCAATATAATCTTTCAAAAGTTCATAAGCATCTATTGGGTTATATCCGTCTAAAACAAAGTTTCCCATATCTAAAACGCACTTTAATTCGCCACCAAAATATTGCATAATTTCAAAGCATTTTTTAGGCGATTCGCCATAGATAAGTGCTTCGTTTTCGTGGCAAAGAGTTAAGCCGTGTTGCTTTGATAAGTTTACAAGTTTTGAAAGTTCATCATAAACCTTTCCTTTGCACTCATCTCTACTCTTTCCATCAGCAAGATAGAACGAAAACATACGCACGTTTTTTGCACCAAGCACGTTTGCCGTTTCAAAAACGTGTTTTGCCCTTTCTAAATGTCCGTCTAAATCGCCGTCAATCTTAATTTTGCCCAAAGGCGAGCCAATAGACGATACTTTTATACCGTAATCATCAAGCACTTTTTTGCTTCCAATCACTTCTGCTTTTGTTAGTGTGGAAACGTTTTTGCCGTTTACACCACGAATTTCCATATATTCAATGCCAAAATTGTTTAATGCTTGGCATTGCTCTTTAAGGTTTTCAGAATATTCATCAGAAAACGCAGATAGTACAATGTTTGCCATTAGACTTCATACTCCTTAACAACTTCTTCTTTTCCACTTTGCATTGAACGATAAATTGCGTTCATAATAAATACCGGCAAAATAAACTTTTGATAGGTCGTTTTTTGTTCTGCACCATAAAGAATATCAAAAAATTCTTCAAAGCCAGCCTTAAAGCAAGGGCTTGCACTTTCTAAAGCAAATTCTTTTGCCTTAACTGCCGTGTCCGTTAACCTTGCAACGTAATAAGATTTATAACATTCATCTGCATAAGTTCCACAAACGGTATAGTTATCATAATGGAATAAAACTTGCAAAGTCTTTCCACTCAATTTTGCATATACGCTTTTTATATCACTGCCAAATGCTACTTGCACTGTTTCAACAAGGTGTTGTGCATAAAAGAAAAATCCACCGTTCACGTTGCCAAGACTTATTGGGCAACGAACAAAACCACCGATTGTCTTTCCGTTTTCTTCGTTTTCGTTATCGCTAGCAAGTTCTTTTACCCATTCTTCAAAACGCAAGCAAGACCCGCCCGTTATCTTTGCTCCCTTTTGTTTACATTCTTTCATAAATGCAACTGCTTCTTCTTCGTTAATGGTGATAGGCTTATCTATAAAAATAGTCACGCCCTCTTGAATATAAGGTTTTGCATACTTAAAATGAAGGTCACCGTGTCTTGAAGTTATTACAACGCCATCAACTTTGCCAACTGCTTCATCAAAAGATGATAGCATAGGCACGTTATAGTTTTTTGAAACGTTTTGCATTGATTGCTCAATGTTGCTATAAACGCCTACAATCTCAATATCTTTATACTTTTCGTTTCTTCTCATATAACTCATAAACATTGTAGAATGTGAGTTTTCGCAACCTAAAAATACTATTTTCTTCATAATTTACCTTCTAAATTTTTATTTCTTCACCGTTTGAACGATACATTGCTAAAAGCAATTTTATAGCCTTTCTTGCTTCATAAAAGTCTATTTCGAACTTTTTGCCATTTTGCACGCAGTCATAAAACTCTTCAATAAGTTTTGAGTGACCAACGCCCCAAACTTCCTTTCCAAAGAGTGGCAAATTATCGCTCTTTTCAATATGTTCGCCGTCAATTAAAATGTTGTTTGATGATAGTTGAACGGTGTGTCCGTCTGCCCTAAACATATAATAGATTGGGAAAGAAAAACTTGCAGCATTGGTTGCGTTTATCACAAAACTGCCACCGTTTTTTAGTCTAAATAAGCCAAACGCTGTGTCTTCAACTTCTATCTCGTTTTTTAAGGCAACGTTGTGCGTGTGTGCAATAACGCTTTCTGGCATACCGCATAACCATTGCATAATGTCAAGTGCGTGTATTGCTTGGTTTATCATAACGCCACCGCCTTCTTGGTCCAAAGTGCCACGCCATTCTGCTTGTGCATAGTATTTTGCGCCACGGTCCCAAATCAAGTTTGCACTTGCAGCCGTGATTTCTTTGTCTTTTAAGTAATCTTTTACAAATAAGACTGATGCATTATAATGATTTTGGAAACATACGCCAAGTTGTGCTTTGCTTGATTGCACAGACTTTTCAATTTGCTCTAATTGTTCTTCGCTTATTGCAAGTGGCTTTTCACATACAACGTTAATGTTTCTGTCTAGCCCATCGCATATCATTTGTGCGTGCAAATAGTGTGGTGTGCAGATATGGATAACGTCTAATTCTTCCTTTTCTAACATCTCTTTATAGTCCGCATAAATTCGTGCCGTCAACTTGCTTCTTTCATTTGCTTGCTCACATTTTTCAGTTATAACGTCACAAAGAGCAACTATTTCGTGCCCACATTGTTTTACCCCTCTAATGTGATTAGGTGCGATTGAACCTATACCGATAATTCCAACTTTCATTTTTTTCTCCAAACTAAACACTTCTTGAAACTTTTTATTTAAATTGTTATTTTATTTTAGAACTTTACAGGCATTGGGCTTTTTGCATAAATTTGTTCGATAAGACTAACAACGTCCCTTACCATAGAAAGGTTAACGTACATTTCCCTGCCTTCTGTAATTTTGTAATATAAGTCTTCGTAAAGTTTTTCTGTGCCAACGTTAAACGCTGTGCCATTAAACTCGCCCGATTCTTCGTGTGCAACAAGTTTTTCACCGCAGTATCTTGGATTGCCGTTTTCATCTTGCAAGAAGTCTTCCATTACTGGGCGTTCTGGGTTTTCACCTTCTACGATATACTTGCATTCGTATTTTACAGTACTACACTTAAACGTGCCACGGCTTCCTTGAACTTTTACGTTATATCCGCAGTATGCGTCAGTATTGTTAATTTCAACGTCAATAACAGGTTTGTTTGGTGCTGTTAAAATAACTTTACAATAGTCGTCAGAGTCACCGCTTGACATGTTTGAATGCCCTAACCTTGAAAACTCAACTTTCCAATCCTTATCAAAGTCTAACATACCAAGTGCCATTCCCAAAGGGTGTGGGCCGGTGTTATAGGTGTTGCCAGCCATTTTCTTTTGTAATGTTTGCCAATCCCAACGGCGTGAAAATGCATTGTAGCGAATGCTTACTTGTAAAGGTTCGCCAATGACTTTATCTCTCATAATGCGGAGCACGTCTTGATAAAATGGTGCATAGAAAGTTTGTTGGAATGCTGCAAGAACAACGCCCTTTTCTTTTGCAAGGTTTGTAAGCAAATCGCATTCATAACGGTTTCTTACAAATGGCTTTTCGCAAAGCACGTTAAAACCGTGTTCAATCAAATCTTTTGTTATAGTAAAGTGCATATGTGAATATGTTGCGTTAACTACAAGGTCTATGTCTTTTTTATCAAAAAGTTCTTTATAGTCTGCAAAAACTTCACAACCGCTATAACGTTCTTTTGATATTTCCCTACGGCGTGCATCTGCATCTACCACGTATTTAACGTTGAACCATTTATTGTTTTCTGAAATGTAAAATTTACCGTGGATATCCTTTCCACTTCTTCCTTGGCCTATAATTGCTAAATTTAGTTTTTTCATAAAAAAACCTCCATTTCTTTTCTTTACTATATGTTATCATAATTAAATATAGTTGTACATACGCAAAAATATCTTTTTAACATTTCCAAAACTATCCTATTTGCCCCGTTTTTGTTTGCATTTTTTTTGCATTTGTGTTTTAATAGTTATATTAATAGGTGAATTTATGAATATTAAAAAACAAAACGTCATTTACAACCACAAAACTTTTGTTAATATGAACAAGTCTCCCCACTTTTCTATGAAACACTCTCACCCGATGTATGAGATTATTTTTTTTGAAAAAGGCGATGCAGATTATATTGTTGAAGGTAAATTATATCACTTAAAGAAAAACGATATTATTTTCACCAAACCACTTGATTATCATTATATTTCCGTTCATTCAAATTCGGAATATTCTAGATACAACGTGGCGTTTAACACCGACTTTATAGATAAGCGTATTCTTGACTTAATCCCAAGCAATCTTGAAGTCATAAATTGTGCCCCAAAAAGCATTATTGCCGACACGTTTAAAAAACTTGATTTTTACAGTGAAAACCTTGATGAAGAAAGTTTTGTTGATATATTAAAAAGTCTATTAAAAGAAATCCTTTATAACCTTTCGCTTAACTCAACGGTTATTAACAATAATCCATCTGAACTTTCGCCCTTTATTACCCAAGCGTTGAACTATATTAACAGCCAACTTTTTACAATTAAAGACGTTAAGGACGTTTGTGATTATTTGCATTTATCAGAGTCATATTTCTTTAGGTTATTTAAAAAACAGTTAAAAATTCCGCCTAAACAATATATCAACTTAAAACGTTTAAACTTTGCCCAAAAAATGATTCAATGCGGGCATAAACCAAGCGAAGTTTATTTAGAGTGTGGGTTTGAAACTTACGTTGGCTTTTATAAGCAATACGTTAAGCACTTTGGCTATTCCCCATCACACGAAACCAACAAAAAAACTAATAGTTAAGGTTTTAAAAAGGTTAAACAACTATAATTTATCTTTAATTAAAGGAAATTTTTGTATAAGTTAATAAATAAAACGGCACGTTTTTTACGTGCCGTTTTTTGTAATATAGTTATTTATGCAAAATAATAGTCACTCAAGTGACATTACAATCAAATCCTGCATTTATTTATTAGGCAAACACGCAACTTAAGGTTGCTGGCTCCTAATTCAAATCCTGCATTTATTTAT
>JAEIGA010000268.1_pt1 | contig 74425 bp, 56 predicted proteins | sample 9270691 | NCBI WGS metagenome assembly JAEIGA01 (sample SAMN17057246, study PRJNA624740) | gut metagenome | biome: biome; isolation source: fecal sample | host: Bos grunniens | place: China: Xizang | collected 2019 | reverse complement strand
TAGTGTAAACACGAACGCACACGCCACGACGCTGAGGACAGTTGTCGAGTGCGGGTGATTTACTTTTCTCTACAATCACCTCTCTGCCTTTTCTTACTAATTGCTGAATTGTAGGCATTTTGTTAAATTTTTAATTATTATTATATTGTTTTTTAAATATTTCCTAATTAGAGGACCACAGAACACTATAGTCCATTTTGGACTGCAAAGGTAAAAATTATTTTTCTAATAAAAAAGCATTTATCTTTTTTTTAAGCATCCGAGAGCGAATATCAATAAAAAAAGCCCTCAAACAGGGCAAATACAGCAATTTTAAATGTTAAATAATCCTAAAAAAAGCCGAACGCCGCGATTTTCCGTGCAAAAAACAGCACGCATAGAAAAAGTCAACGCTGTAAGCCACAAAAGACCTACAGCGTTATACCTTATATATATAATAGAATTACTCTTCCTCGAAATCAAAATCGAATTCCTCGTAATTCAGTTCGTCGTCATCAAAGTCCTCGTCCACATAATCGGCTTCCCAATCAGCAAAGTCGGCTGCGAGCATCTTTCTGTCATAGTTACGATGAACAAGTTCCTCGCGCTTGACCGCAGCAAGACGATTCTCCTCACTATTAAGCTCACCCCAAAGAATATCCTTGAGTTCCTGAACACCTTCACCCGTAGCCGCAGAAATGAACACATGCGGAACATCTTCGGGCAGATTTTCAGAAAGCATCTCCTTTAGTTCTTCGTCAATAAGATCGCATTTGGTAATTGCAAGAACACGTTGTTTATCCAGCATCTCGGGATTGAATGTTGCAAGCTCATTAAGCAACACCTCATATTCCTTCTTTATATCATCGGTCTCGGCAGGAACCATAAACAGGAGCAACGAGTTGCGCTCGATATGGCGCAAGAATCGCAATCCCAATCCTCTACCTTGGCTTGCACCTTCAATGATTCCCGGAATATCAGCCATCACGAACGATTTGTTATCACGGTATGACACGATTCCAAGGTTTGGTTCAAGTGTCGTAAACGGATAATTGGCAATTTTAGGCTTTGCCGCAGAAACCGATGACAACAATGTAGACTTACCGGCATTAGGAAAGCCCACAAGACCGACATCGGCAAGAAGTTTCAGTTCCAGAGTAACTGTCATCTCCTGCATAGGTTCACCGGGCTGTGCAAAACGGGGAGCCTGACGTGTAGGTGTTGCAAAATGCACATTACCCAAACCACCACGACCTCCTTTGAGCAAGGTAACAAGCTGACCATCCTCCATTACGTCACAGAGAAACTCGCCGGTCTCGGCATTGTAAGCCACAGTACCGCATGGCACATCAACAATCTTGCTTTCGCCATCGGCACCGGTACTTTTATTTATACCGCCATTCTGGCCATTTCCGGCAAATATATGACGCTGATACTTCAAATGAAGCAATGTCCAATAATTTCTGTTTCCACGCAGAATAATATCACCACCTTTTCCTCCGTCGCCACCATCCGGACCACCGTTAGGAATATACTTCGCACGATGCAAATGCGCCATTCCGCGTCCTCCGCGTCCCGAACGGCACACAATCTTTACATAATCGATAAAATTTGACTCTGCCATAATAAAAAATTTAAGACCCTCACGGGCTGTTAAACAAAAAAATTAGTGATTTCTGCCTATAAAAACAGATTAAATAGCAAAAGTTGCCGCCGGCAATGGCGACAACTTCAAAAAGGGAGCAAAACCGATGCCCCCTATACTGATTACATTTTAGAATCTATTGCAGCAACGATGTCGGCAAAGATTCTGTCCAGTTCACCAAGGCCGTTGATGTAACAATGTTTGCCGTCATTCTTATACCACTCCTTAAGAGGAGATGTCTGCTCTGCATACACAACCAATCTCTTCTTGATTGTCTCTTCATTATCATCGGCTCTACCCGACAGCTGTCCACGCTTCAAAAGACGGTCCATCAATTCATCCTCTGGAACATCCAGTTCAATCATGGCTGTAACATCCTGACCACGTTCAGCAAGCATAACCTTCAAAGCCTCAGCCTGTGCTATAGTACGTGGAAAACCATCGAATATAACACCATTGCTATCAACAAGATTGTCGAGTCTGCTCGCCAATATGCTGATCATGAGCTCGTCGGGAATAAGATTTCCCTTGTCGATTATCTGCTGCGCAGTCTTACCGAGTTCGGTTCCGGCAGCTATCTCACCACGCAAAACATCACCTGTGGAAATATGGTCAAGACCGTATTTCTCAACAATTCTTGCACTCTGAGTACCTTTACCACTACCGGGTGCACCAAAAATGACAATATTAAGCATATAATATAAAATTATTGTTCCACAACTTCATATACATCGGGCAAATTACGTCCGAGACCATCGTAATCGAGTCCGTAGCCCAGAATAAACCTGTCAGCAATCTCAAATGCAGAGTATTTCACTTCGATAGGAACACGCAAACGAGCAGGTTTGAGGAAAAGAGACGCTACAGCCAAAGAGGCCGGTTTACTCTCAGCCAATGTTTCGAGCATCTTATGCATTGTAAGACCTGTATCAACAATATCCTCCAAAATGATTACATCGCGCCCTTCTATAGACTCCGAAAGACCAATCACCTGGTTAACCTTACCAGTTGTCTCGGAACCCTGATAAGAGGAGAACTTGACAAATGATATCTCACATTCTATTTCAAGATTCTTCATCAAATCGGACACAAACATGAAACAACCATTCAGCACTCCAAGAAGAAGCGGACGTTTTCCGGCATAATCCTTATTTATTCTCTCCGCCACTCTTTTTACCTCAGTAGCAATCTCTTCACGAGAAATTGACTTTACAAATTCTCTGTCGTGTACTTTTATTTTAGACATATCTGTTCAGAATAAGCCCCATACTCAGGATGGTTATGACAAAAATACAACAAAGTTCCGAATAACGAAGATATGAGTGCAATATTTTTAACTTTATACTGCTAAAAAGAGCCGGCAACAAGGTTTTAAAGAAAATTCATAAGAATTTTGGAAACTATTTACTATCTTCGCGACAAATTAGAGGTTTTGTGCCCATACCGGACTCCAGACACTAAAAGTTATGAGAAGAATTCTGTTAATTATAGCAACACTTACCGCGTTACCGCTTTTTGCGCAGACAGAGGTAAATACATTCTATTCGGGAACAAACGAAGGGATAACATACTGTCTGCCCGACACGCGCATTGAAATCACAGTGAATGCCGTATGCATAACACGTACTCCAGGCGAATTCAACAGATATGCTGAAAGATACCTGCGCGTAAACAATGCCATAACAGAAACATCAAGCATATGGGAGATTACCGGAGCTGATGTAACCACCACAGGAATACCCAATGCCGACAAGATGTATACCATAAGGATTAACAACAGCACTGCCTGCAACATAAACCTTTGCAAGAATGGTATAATCAGTGGAATCAACACCAAGGAGACAGAAATCGCGAAGAGCGACAAAGGCTGCTCCTTGCAAAAAAGCAAAAGTACAGATGCTGCGCAATACATGACCGAAGAGATGTTGCAAGCTACATCCACAGCAAAACTTGCCGAACTTACAGCCAAGGAGATATATGCAATAAGGGAGAGCAAACTTGCCATCACCCGAGGTACATCGGAAAACATGCCGAAGGACGGAGAATCGATGCATTTGGTACTGGACGAACTGGACAGACAGGAAAAAGCCTTGACCGAACTGTTTACAGGCCGTACAGACACCACATACTTCAGCCACTCATACACTTTGGAACCGGAGGTGGGTTGCGACACCACCAAGGCTGTACTATTCCGTTTCTCACGCAAGTTGGGTTTTGTAGACAAGGATAACCTTGCCGGAGAGCCCGTTTACTATAATCTGCGCGACATGAAGACAGTACACATCCCCACACCCGAAGAATACGGGAAAAAGAAGGTGCTGAAAAAAGAGGGTGTATGCTACAACATTCCCGGCAAAGCAGAATTTGCGATTTTCACAAGAGGCAAGAAACTCTACAACGCAGAAATATACATTGCCCAATTAGGCACCACAGAAATCCTTTCGAAGGAGCTCTTCAAGAAGGGTGCAACCACAAAGGTAACATTTGACACCGCTACAGGCGGAATAACAAGTATAGAAAAGTAACAATATAAAATAATAACAAGATGTTTGAAAACCTAAGCGAGCGTCTGGAACGCTCATTTAAGATACTTAAGGGTGAAGGACGTATTACTGAAGTAAACGTAGCCGAGACACTTAAGGATGTACGCAAAGCTCTGCTCGATGCAGACGTGAACTACAAGGTTGCAAAGACCTTCACAGATACAGTAAAGAACAAGGCTATAGGACAGAACGTACTGACCTCGATTCATCCGAGCCAGCTGATGGTGAAGATCGTACACGACGAGCTGACAAGCCTTATGGGCGGCGAGACTGCCGAAATAAACTATGAAGGACATCCAGCAGTAATTCTGATGTCAGGTCTTCAGGGTAGCGGTAAGACAACCTTCTCTTCAAAACTCGCAAACTACCTTAAGAAAAAGAAGAACCGCAACCCATTGTTGGTAGCCTGCGACGTTTACCGTCCTGCGGCTATCGACCAGTTGAAGGTTTTGGGCGAGCAGATAGGAATTCCCGTCTATAGCGAACCCGAAAGCAAAAACCCTGTACAAATTGCGCTCAACGCCATCAAAGAAGCCAAAGCAAAGAGCTACAACCTTGTAATCATAGATACCGCCGGCCGTCTGGCAGTAGACGAAGAGATGATGAACGAAATTGCGGCAATCAAAGAGGCAGTAAATCCCACAGAAACACTTTTCGTAGTGGACTCTATGACCGGTCAGGATGCCGTGAATACAGCAAAGGAGTTCAACGACCGTCTCGATTTCACCGGAGTTATCCTCACCAAGCTCGATGGTGATACACGTGGTGGTGCGGCATTGTCTATACGCACCGTTGTAACAAAGCCCATCAAGTTCATCGGTACAGGTGAGAAGATGGAAGCAATCGACCAGTTCCACCCCAACCGTATGGCAGACCGAATACTGGGCATGGGCGACGTTGTTTCACTCGTGGAACGCGCGCAGGAACAGTTCGACGAAGAAGAGGCTAAGAAGCTGCAACGCAAGTTGGCACGTAACCAGTTCGATTTCAACGACTTCCTCACACAGATAGAGCAGATAAAGAAGATGGGTAATATCAAGGACCTAATGGGAATGATTCCCGGATTGGGCAAAGCCGTAAAAGACCTTGATATCGACGACAACGCTTTCAAGAGTGTTGAAGCCATAATCCGCTCTATGACACCACAGGAGCGTGCGAACCCCGACTTAATCAACAACTCACGCAAGGAGCGTATTGCAAGAGGTAGCGGAACAACAATGCAGGAGGTGAACCGCCTGATGAAGCAGTTCGAGCAGATACGCAAGACCATGAAAAGCGTGGCAGGCGGTAAGATGGGCAACCTTATGAACATGATGCCCAAATTCAGACGTTAAGAAACAGACAAAAAATCACTTTCTTAAGAGATGCAGCTAATTGATGGAAAAGCCGTTGCGGCACAGATAAAGAAAGAGATTGCCGAAGAGGTTGAAAAGATTATCGCCAATGGCGGTAAACGTCCTCATCTGGCGGCAATCCTTGTGGGACACGATGGTGGCAGCGAGACATACGTTGCCAACAAAGTAAAATCGTGCGAGGAGTGCGGATTCACATCTACATTGATACGCTACGAGAACGACATAACGGAAGAGGAGTTGCTCAGCAAGGTAAACGAGCTGAACAACGACCCCGACGTGGATGGTTTTATAGTGCAGTTGCCATTGCCAAAGCACATTGATGAGCAGAAGATTACCGAAGCCATCGACTACCGTAAGGATGTCGACGGTTTTCATCCTGTGAATGCAGGTCGTCTTGCCATTGGTCTACCATGCTTTCTGTCGGCAACACCCAATGGCATAATGGAACTGCTCGCACGTTACAATATCGACACCAAAGGCAAGAAATGCGTAGTATTGGGACGTAGCAACATTGTGGGCAAGCCTATGGCAAACCTTATGATGCAGAAAAGCATACCGGGAGACGCAACAGTTACCGTGTGCCACAGCCACACCGTAAACATAGCCGACGAATGCCGACAGGCTGACATCATAATTGCAGCACTCGGTCAGCCACATTTCCTTAAGGCTGACATGGTGAAAGAGGGAGCCGTGGTTATAGACGTTGGTACAACACGTGTGCCCGATGCAACACGCAAGAGCGGTTTCCGCCTATGTGGCGACGTGGATTTTGACAATGTTGCTCCAAAGTGCTCATACATAACACCCGTTCCGGGCGGTGTCGGCCCCATGACCATTGTGTCACTAATGAAGAACACCCTGCTCGCAGGCAAACGAGAAATATATAAATAAGACCTTGAAAACAAGAGTCATCATAGCACTATTGCTGTTCTGCACTATATCACAAACGGTATCAGCGCAGGACAGCATTCCTTTTTTCCGAAAGGCAAAGCTGATTTTCGCAGGCGACATAATGCAGCACAGCGGACAGCTTGCCGAAGCAAGGAGAGAAGACGGCACATACAGCTATTCGCATTGGTACCGTTACATCACAAAAGAGATAAAGAAGAACCACTTTGCCATAGCAAACCTTGAAACGCCCATATACAAGAACAGCTTCAGCGGTTACCCCTCGTTCTGCGCTCCCGAAAGTTTCCTGTATGCCATACGCGATGCCGGATTCAATGTAATACTCTTTGCCAACAACCACTGCTTCGACAAAGGCAAGAAAGCGGCCATGCACACCCTGAACCTGCTCGACTCGCTCAACATTGCACATTGCGGTGTATATCGCAATGCAGAAGAGCGTGAACAACGCTACCCCCTTCTAATAGAGCATAACGGGATAAGGATTGCAATACTGAACTACACATACGGCACAAACGGGAACAGCATCCCCGAGCCCATGGTGGTAAATCTGATAGACAAAGCAATAATAGAGAAAGATATTCTCGATGCAAAGAGCATGCATGCTGATGCCATAATCGCCTGTATGCATTGGGGAGACGAATATGTGAGAATTCCATCCAAAAGAGTAGAAGAATTGAGCCATTGGCTGATTGAACAGGGAGTTGACCACATAATAGGCAACCACCCTCATATAATACAGCCTATAGAGGTGAGAGAAGATAGCGAGACACCTGATATGCACACCGTAGTATACTCCACAGGCAACCTGGTTTCGAACATGTCGTTGCGAGGTACTGATGGAGGAATGATGATAAGAATGGAACTAAGGAAGATAATGAACTACACCCGTGTTATCTCGCTCGGATACCTGCTCACATGGATTGCGCCAAAGAAGAGCAACGGAGAGAGAGACTACACAATTCTGCCTGCGGCAACCACCATAATACAGGGCAACCAGCATGCGCAAAAGAAACTTCATGAGTTCCTTAACGACACAAGAGAACTGTTCAGAAAATACAACAAGGGAGATATAAGAGAACTTACGGGCGACACGGTGCGGATTACTCCTTAGCAAACCATATACCGTTCCAACGATAAACTATCTTACGCAACACAGAACGCACCTTTGCAGCATCCTCACTGTTCATATAATCGGGCATTGTATACTCTGCGACAAGAGATGTATCATCGGCATCAAGTTTCAATGATACAAGATATATGTCGCACATATCTATAATCTTTTCATCCGCTCCGGACAGAAAATCGTTTATTGAAGGAGCCGTAAAGTATGATTCCGTGTCAATTTTTTCCCAATTACGGTCATAGAAAGCTATACGGCTGTCGGTAGCCTCTGCCGAAACGCTGTTCACCACACACACTATAAAACTCTCTCCGAAAGGCAGAATCTTCATCTCAACAGTTGATATGCCCGTAGTCTGCAATAAGAGATAGTCGTCGGTAAGAGTCTTGAGAACAGACTTGCCGTCGAATAGATTCGATACGGGATAAGACATCCCTGCCTCAACAAAATCGACACAATCAACACGCACGTTGCGTGGCAACATCGGCAACACGGCATCGGGTGCATCCAGGAACAGAGCACGCATATTCTGTGCCGATGCAGATGACAACATTCCGCACAACACCAACAATATCAAAAATATCTTTCTCATTTCGAGCCCAAATATAAGAAGAATAATCCTATTAAAATCAAAACAATATCAAAAGCTTTACGTTTCAGATTCTTCTCGTGCAACAACAGTGCGCCAAAAAGGAACGAAACCACAACACTTCCGCGTCTTATCATGGATACGACAGCTATGAGAGCACCATCCTGCGCCAATGAAGAGAAATAGCAGAAGTCGGCAAATCCCAAGAAGATGGATATCATGGGGATAGCCCAACTCCAATGGAACCTCTTTTCACGTTGTCTTAAAGAGAACATATTCAACAGCACAGCCAGACAACCCATAAGAATACACTGATAGACATTGAACCACGACTGAACCAGAACTGGTTCGAGCGAGCGCATCAGGTATTTGTCGTACAATGCACTCACCGCACCGAGCAATGCTGCCAACGCAACAAATAAGACCCAACGGTTCGATGTAAAATCAATACCTTCGCGTTTGCCACTACGGCTCAAGAGAAACACCGACACAACTGCAATTATGACACCGGTCCATTGATATCCGTTGAGTGTCTCGCCGAAAAGGAGCAACGCTCCAAGCAATACAAGAACAGGACGTGTCGACTGAATGGGCGATACAATTGTTATGGGCAGGTGTTTTATACCTATGTAACCGCAAAGCCACGATGACAACACGATTACTGCCTTTAGCAGCAGAAGCAGATGGGTATGCAGACCAGCCTTGGGCACAAAGAATGCACCATCTGTTATTATACCCAGATGAGACAATATGATAAACGGCGAAAAGAGCAGTGCCGAAAACAGAGTATTCAGGAAAAGCACCGCAATTACCGAATTATCCTTGAGCGAGACCTTCTTGAAGAAATCGTAACAACCAAGAAGAGCCGCTGACATAAAAGCAAGAACAGCCCACATCATAGGAACAACGAATCGGGGTATTCAACACCTACAAGAAAAAGTGCTTCGCCCATAGCCGAATCACCGGCTTCGCCACGCGCCTTGTTCTCTATTACGGCACGGAAACCGTCAAGAGTTAGTTTTCCACGTCCAACAAGCAACAACGTCCCCACTATCGCACGCACCATATTACGCAAGAAGCGGTCGGCTTCTATCTCGAAGAGCCATTCGTTCTCTGCCACCTGACGCCATTTGGCATAGGTAACCTTGCAGTTGTTAGTCTTCACATCGGTATGCAGCTTGCTGAAACTTGTAAAGTCGGTATATTCATACAGAATCTCTGCAGCCCGGTTCATTGTATCAAAATCCACATCGGGCATGACACGGCAGGCATATTTCCTTGAAAAAGGACTCTTTGCCGTAACGACTCTATAATTGTATCGCCTTGACACAGCATCAAAACGGGCATGGGCATCGTCCTTTACACGGCGGATATCACTTACGGCGATGTCCGGTGGCAAAATCTTATTCAACTTATACACCAGTTGCTTTGCATCAATCTCATTCGGAAAATCGGCATGTGCAACCATGCACGACGCATTTACTCCGGCATCTGTACGCCCTGCGCCCACCAACGGAACGGGAACACGCACCAGTTTGGCAAGAGCCTCCTCCATAACCTGTTGAACTGTAATGGCATTGGGTTGCACCTGCCAACCATGATAAGCGGCACCGTCATACGAAAAATATATGAAATAGCGGCACATCACTTCTCGTTCTTGAGCATTAATGTATGACATGCCACAAGTGCGGCTGTCTCTGTGCGCAGACGCGAATTTCCAAGGCTCACAGGCTTATATCCCGCCTTCAAAGCCAATTTAACCTCCTCGGGGCTGAAATCACCCTCGGGACCAATAAGAACGGTTGCATCACATCCTGCCTGATGGATATCCTTCAGAAGAACCTTCTCATCCTCGTGGCAATGCGCTATATATTTTTCACCGGCACGTTCCTGTGAAATGAATTTCTTGAAATCGACAAGTTCCTCCACAACGGGTTTACTATATTTCAGCGACTGCTTCATTGCAGAAACCACTATACGCTCCACGCGCTCGGTCTTGATGACCTTGCGCTCCGAAAAACGGCAATTAAGGAAAGTCAACTCGTCGATACCTATTTCCGTAGCCTTCTCGGCAAACCACTCGATGCGGTCCATGTTTTTAGTGGGAGCAACCGCAATGTGTATATTACCGTTCCAGCCTTTGGGCATGGGAAGAATCTCCTTTGCCTCCACATAGCAATGCTTGCCGGCAATGGAACTGATAACCGCACGATACAGATTTCCCTTTCCATCGGTTATATCCAGTTCTGCACCCACAGTCAGACGCAATACACGAAGGGCATGGGCAGCCTCTTCTTCGGAGAGTTCCCAACTTTCCGCTATATCAGGTACATAAAATAGAGCCATTATTTATTATTTTAGTGTTTTTCAGTTTCAGTATCACTATTCTTGTGGCGCGAATCAATCTCCTCCTTCAGTTTCATAGCCAATTCATAGTTCTCGTCCTTCACAGCATTTTCCATAGCCGCACGCAAAGTACTCTCGTCGGCAGCCGTTATAGGTATTGATATCGCACCGTTCTGTTCGTCGCGTATGCACATGCGGTTCAAAAGTCCTTCACGGATATATATGGGAGCTTTTGCCCTCAACGCTATGGCAATCGCATCACTTGTACGGGAATCAACAACCGCTTCCTCGCCCTCCCTTGTATAGCACAAAAGCGAATAGAAAGTTCCATCATCAATCCTGTCGATAATCACATGACGCATTTCAATGCCGAAAGCCGAAGTCAAAGAGCCGAAGAGGTCGTGTGTCAACGGACGGCCTACATCAACGCCACGCATGGCGAAAGCAATTGCCTGAGCCTCGAGCATCCCCAAAGCCACAATTATCTTACGCAATCCCTCCTTCTCCTGCAAAACAAGTACATGGGCGCGATGGTCAGAGACCTTCGACATCATATCCGAAACAACAAGTTCAACCATTTCTTATCCTTTTCTCCTTAAATACAAATGCAAACAGAACCGCTATAAAAAGCGCGTACCCTGCAAAGATACACCAAACTATCGACCAACCATCAAAATTGGTTTGATTTTGTGTAAAATAGTTTACTATACCCTGCGCAACCATCACTCCGACCGATGCTCCAAGCCCGTTTGTCATGAGCATGAACAGTCCCTGTGCCCCGGAACGCATTCCCTCGGGGACCTCGTTATCCACAAACAGGGAGCCGGAAATATTGAAGAAATCGAACGCTACACCATACACAAGCATCGACATCACAAAGAACATCACACCCGGCATACCCGGATTTCCTACTCCAAGGAACAAGAAACGCAACACCCAGGCAATCATGGCAATCAGCATCACCCTTTTTATACCGAATCGACCCAAGAAGTAAGGAATCAGAAGTATACACAACGTCTCGGACACCTGCGACAATGATATAAGCACATTGGTATGCTCAACAACATAAGCACCGGCATATTGCGGTATATCGCCAAAGCCACTGATATAGAGATTTGCATAACCGTTTGATATCTGCAACGCAACACCAAGGAGCATCGAGAAGATGAAGAATACCGCCATTTTTGGTTTAGCAAACAACCTGAAAGCCTCGAGGCCCAAAGCCGAAAACAAAGACTTTTTACCGCCAGCACCATTCACCGGGCAATGCGGAAGCGACAACGAATACAGGGCAAGCAGAACGCCCCATATTGCAGAAACAAAGAATTGAACACAGTTATTCTGGAAACCCGTATAATCCACAATAAGCATTGAGATAATAAATCCCACCGTACCGAACACACGTATAAAAGGAAAACTCCTGACAGTATCGAGTCCAGCCTTTTCAAGCGCAGTATACGACACGGAGTTTGAGAGAGCAAGCGTTGGCATATAGAAAGCCACCGAAACGGTATAAGTCCAGAAAATGTCGTTGAACGCCACGTTGTAGTCCATCTTGAAAGCAACATAGCCCGTTATAGCCATAAAGAGAGCCGCCACAATATGGCAAAAAGACAACAGACGTTGCGCAGGTACCCAACGGTCGGCCACCACACCGATTATGGCAGGCATGAATATAGAAACCAATCCCTGTACTGAATAGAACCAACCAATTTCCGCCCCCAATCCATAGCCGCCAAGGTAGCGTCCCATTGATGTAAGGTATGAACCCCAGACCGCGAACTGCAGAAAGCTTAATACTACAAGACGTATTTTTACATAAGAATCAGACATAAGAGCTTGTTTTAGATATTACTACATACATAATCAAATATCTAAACCACCAAAGAACCATTATGTTCAGTGTTTTATCTGAAAACGATATCCGTTATGACCTGAGCCTTCACATGCTCATTCAATTTATGCACAAGAGCCCTGCGGTTCATCAGCAGCTCCTGACGCAACACCGACGAAGTGAGTGTAACATAAAGCACCTGGTTGTATATCTGAAGATTCTTGGTATATGACTGCACAGCAGGACCAAGCACCTGCGACCATGCCTGAATAAGGCGGTATTCGTTCAAAGGAGTCTCAAGCCCCTCTTCGCGACACATTATACGCACAAGCTCCGCAATGGATTTTGTTTCACCACGTTTCATTTTACAATCTCCTTCAACAATTCAGTTTCACCACGCTTCACCTCAAACAGTTTGTACTCACCGTTTATACTGTCGAGAATACCATCGATATGCTCACGGTTCACATCAGTTATAAAAATCTGACCGAAGCCCTCGCCCGAAACCAAGTCAATTATACGCTCTACCCTATGGCTGTCGAGCTTGTCGAATATATCATCAAGCAACAGCAGAGGAGTTTCACCACCCTTGCGACACAGAAAATTGAACTGTGCCAGTTTCAGCGACACGAGATATGTCTTGTTCTGCCCTTGTGAGCCCTCCTTTCTTATAGGAAAGCCATTGAGCTGCATCACAAGTTCATCGCGATGCACACCCTTTGATGTATAACCCATACGGCGGTCGTCGGCGCGCGAAGCAGCAAGCAACTCCGCAAGATCATTCTCATCAAGATGCGAACGATAGCGTAACGACACCTCCTCACCGCCACCCACAATAGCATTATGGAATTCGGTAAAGATAGGTATAAGTTCATCGGTGAACTGCTTACGACGCTCATGAATGGCAACAGCCTCCACAACCATCATCTCCTCCATCAGCGACATCATCTCCGCATCAGGTTCACGTTCACCACGCAACAGCACGTTGCGTTGCTGCAAAGCCTTATTGTAACGTATAAGAGCATTAAGATACTCCTTGTCGTATTGCGAAATCACGACATCCATAAAACGTCGACGCTCCTCACTGCCACCGGCAATAAGTTCATTGTCGGCAGGCGACACCATAACAAGCGGGATATGACCTATATGGTCCGAGAGACGCTCATACGCCTTGCCGTCCCTGCGGAACTGCTTCTTGTCGCCACGTTTAAGACCACACGAAATCTCATTGTCAATTCCGCTATCGCTTGTATAAGTCCCCTGCAACATAAAGAAAGGAGCTTCGTGGCAGATATTACCATTATCCGACGGCGAAAGGGCACTCTTGCAGAACGACAGATAATATACCGCATCCAGCAGATTGGTCTTTCCCATGCCATTGCTGCCTATAAAGCAATTTATCTTAGGCGACAACGGAATATTCACGTCCACAAGGTTTCTATAATTAAGAATCGAAATGGTATTGAGCTTCACAATAAGAGTATTTCTGTTTTACAATGCGAAGATAGTAAAAACTCACGTAAAAGCGGACATATTTATCAGTCAAATAAAGAGTCCATTGTTATGACATTTTGGATACGACCACTATATTCATTCTTTGTAAGCCCGTATGTGGTTACCAAAGTTGTATGCAATGCCTTGCGACATTTTGTTTCATTGGCAAAAACATCCAGCTTACGTCGAAGTTCTGCATCGTATTTCTTGTCTATGGTGTAATCGTCTGTAGAATACTTCATTTCGCAAACATTCACAACTCTATCGGCTCTGTCTATAAGCATATCTATCTGAGCCCTATCTCCTTCTGCCAATTTGCTTCGCCAAGGAGAGATTTCTGCCTGTACAGCAGCTATGCCTAATGCCTGTTTTATCTTCTCACGGTGCACAAAACAGACCTCTTCAAAAGCAAAGCCACGCCAAGCATTCAGGACTGGCGACATAAGATTATTCTTCCAGTAGTTTGGCCCGGCATTCTTCTTGTCAATAAAGTAAAGATAGAACAATGTATACAGGTCGGTGAGTTTGTAATAGACCTCACGTACAGAGTGATTATAATAGACATAAGGCATAATAAAGTCACTGCTCTCAAGTGCACGGAGCATTTTTGTCAATCCACCACCGTATGGTAGTCCGGTCTCTTTTGCAATCTCCTCCCTTGTATATCCTTCGCGTTTCTGAGACAGCAGCTTTATTATTTTTATGTACTTCTCAGGAGTTGTAAATAGTGATGCGTACAACCGGTCAAACTCTCCTCGCAACTTTCCTTTCTTATCGAAGAACAAGCGGTCTATATTCTGTGTGAGGCTTTCACCTTTGTTTATATATGAAAGGTAATAGGGTATTCCACCCATTGCCATATAACATTGCAACTGCTCGTAGCGGTCCATAATAATACCCTCGCTCTTCATATACTCCTCACATTCGCCAAGAGTAAATGGAGAAAGGTGCATTTCATAGGTTGTACGCCCGTAGAGCCCGCCTTTGTTTTGCAAGAGTTTATCAGAAATCCACGATGTCGCAGAGCCGCATACAATGAGCATAATATGTCTCTGCCCGGCCGCCCAGCCATTCCAAAAATGTTCAAAAGCCGTGATAAAGCCGGAACGCGGGGTATCCATCCACGGCAATTCATCTATAAAAACAACAAGGCGTTTATCTTTGCCTTTACTCTCGAGCAAAGTGATGAACATTTCAAAAGCTTCAAACCAATCTGCCGGTTTTTTCTCGACATCTGCACCATAGCGTTTCAATGAATGGTAGAATGCCTGCAATTGTTTTTCTACCAGATTTTCATCCTCGAGTTCTATTGGTGAAAGTGCTGTATGGTAAAAGTCCAATCTGTCCTGAAAGTACTCCCTAACAAGGTATGTCTTTCCAACACGCCTTCTACCATAAACAACAACAAACTCAGCTTTATTTGAATTATATATCTGCCCAAGCTCCTTTTGCTCTTTTTTGCGTCCGATTATACTCTCCATAGATCTATTATTTTGCCACAAAGATACTAAAAGTTTGTTTCGTGGCAAGTTTATCGGCAGTTATTTTACCATAAAAGGCAAAATTATCGTTTCATGGCAGGAAACACCTACATTTAGAAAAGGTTATGACTATCCTCAGAAAAGGGTTTTGAAATAATAAAGCATATATAACAAACTACTCAGAAACTGGACGTACGCATTGACCGTTACATCGACTATTGAGATACCAGCAGTATTCACCATGATCGAAGTATAAGTGGTAAGCATACCCATTACCGCTACCATACAACGAACTTGACCAATAATGACCACAATAATTTTCGTAGTCAAAATTTGTACCATGACGATAACCAGTAGCAGGCAAAAAAAATACAGTTGACACTCTTGTTACTTATTACACTATAAACTTCTATTACATTTTTAGTTATCCAACTCCAAGAAGAACAAAGAAAGCAAGTATAAAAAAACCCTCGCCAAAAGACGAGGGACTCCCCTACTTAGGCGAAGGGATACCTAATGTTTTCACAACGGAATAATCCTTATTGTGATTTGCTTCATTTTAGTTATGCAAATGTATTTATTTATATTTGGAATTGCAACTAGTATTAGGTATTTTTGTGAAACAAGAATAAAAAAGAACTATGAAAAGTATATTAGGCTTAGATTTAGGAACCAACAGCATTGGCTGGGCTATACTTAAAAGCGACGAAAACAAGAACAATAACCTGCAATCTATAAAAATAGAAGGTGCGGGGAGTCGTATAATCCCAATGGATTCTGCAGTACTAGGCGACTTTGACCGCGGTAATTCAATATCACAAACTGCAGAAAGAACACGATTGCGCGGCATTCGACACCTGATTGAAAGAAGCATACAACGCAGAGAACGCTTGCACAGAGTTCTTGACATTTTAGGATTTCTGCCTTCTCATTATTCGCAAGCACTAAATCGATATGGCAAAATACAAGAAGGGGAAGAACCCAAGTTAGCATGGCAAAAGGACAAATTCGGAAAATCGACTTTCCTTTTTACAGATTCTTTCAATGAAATGTTGAAAGATTTTAAAAGTTCACATCCAGAACTTATTGGTAAAAAGATACCATATGATTGGACTATATACTATCTCCGCAAAAAAGCCCTTAGCCAGAAAGTAACAAAAGAAGAATTGGCTTGGATATTACTGAATTTTAACCAAAAAAGAGGTTACTATCAGTTAAGAAACGACGAAGATAATGCAAGCAGAAACAAAAAAGTAGAATACCTAGCTTTAAAAGTTATTGCCGTTGAGGATAGTGGTGAAAAGAAAGGTAAAGATACTTGGTATAACGTACATCTAGAAAACGGCTGGATATACCGTCGTACAAGTAACATTATGCTTGATTGGGTTGGAAAAATAAAAGAATTCATTGTCACCACAGATATCAATGATGATGGTACAGTAAAAAAAGATAAAGAAGGAAATATCAAACGCTCCTTTAGGTCTCCAAATGAAGATGATTGGACTCTTATCAAAGAAAGAACCCAATCTGATATTGAAAACTCCGGCAAAAGTGTTGGTGAATACATCTACGATTGTATTATTCAAAATCCCAGCCAAAAAATACGAGGCAAACTAGTGCGTACCATCGAAAGAAAGTTCTATAAAGAAGAACTTATAAGAATATTGAATAAGCAATTAGAGTTCCATCCTGAATTAAAGGACAAAGATCTATACAACGCTTGCATTGATGAACTATACCAAAGCAACGAATCATACAGACAGAATATTGCAAACAGGAACTTCACATATCTTTTTGTCGAAGACATTTTATTCTACCAACGTCCGCTCAAAACAAAAAAATCGTTGATTGCAAATTGTCCTTATGAAGAATACACAACAATAGACAAAGCAACTGGTGAAGAAAAACGCATATGTGTAAAATGTATTGCCAAATCGCATCCCTTATATCAAGAATTCCGCCTTTGGCAGTTCATTAGCAATTTACGTATCTATAAAAAAGAACCTGCTAATGACATTGACGTAACACAATTGTTTCTCAAGAACGAGGATGATTATGTTGCATTGTTCGATTGGTTGAGCAATAAAAAGACCATAAACCAAAAAGCATTTTTGCAAAAATTCGATTTAAAAAAACATGAGGAGTATCGTTGGAATTATGTTGAAGACAAAGATTATCCATGCAACGAAACACGTGCTCAGATTCTGTCATTTTTATCTAAAGCCAATATTAGCGAAGACATATTAGACACTCTGTTTGAAAATGAATTATGGCACATACTATATTCAGTAGAAGACAAGCAAGAACTCATCAAGGCTCTAGGTAAATTTGCAAAAAACAAAAAACTTGACAAGCTATTTGTTGAAATATTCCAAAAGTTTCCACCATTCAAAAAAGAATATGGTGCATATTCAGCAAAAGCAATAAAAAAACTTTTGCCTTTGATGAGAATGGGTAAATATTGGCAACAAGAGAACATCGATCCAAGCACAATAGAAAGAATAGATAAAATAATCACCGGTGAATACGATGATAAAATTAAAAGCAGAGTAAGAGAAAAAGCCATTAACCTTACAAATATAGCAGCATTTAAAGCCCTTCCACTATGGTTAGCTTGTTATATTGTATACAACCGTCACTCAGAAGCTAAAGAAATAACAAAATGGGCTACACCCGACGATCTGCAAAACTACTTGAATTCATTCAAGCAGCATTCATTGCGCAACCCCATAGTTGAGCAAATTATTACAGAAACTTTACGCACCGTGCGCGATATTTGGAAACAATATGGCAATATCGACGAAATACACCTTGAATTAGGACGAGAAATGAAGAATCCTGCGGACAAACGCCGTAAGATGACTCAGCAAATTCTAGAAAACGAGAACGCAAATATGCGAATAAAGAAGCTTTTGCTGGATTTTGCAAATCCTGAATTTGAGATAGAAAATGTACGTCCATATTCGCCGAGTCAACAGGAAATATTACGAATTTATGAAGAAGCCGTAATCAACAGACAGGATACGTATAAGAACGAAAATACAAATAATTACAAATATAAAAATAAAGAAGAAAAAGAAGAGATTGAAAACATATTAAAGAAGTTCAAAGAAAGCGATACAAAGAAACAGCCCACAAGAAGCGAAGTTCTAAGATACAAGTTGTGGTTAGAACAGAAGTACCGCTCGCCATACACAGGACAGCCAATACCCTTGGCAAAACTATTCACACCTGCGTATGAGATTGAGCACATAATACCACAATCCCTTTATTTCGATGATTCGCTTTCAAACAAAGTTATCTGTGAATCAGTTGTAAACAAACGCCCATACAAGGATAACCAGCTAGGATATGAATTTATAAAAAAACAATCTGGTCGCATTGTACAAGAATTGTCAACAAGCAACAAAATCGTTAAGATTTTCACAGTTGATGAATATAAACAGTTTGTAATAGACAATTATAGCAATAACCGCACTAAAATGCGTAAACTCATGTTGGAGACAATCCCCGAAGAGTTTATAGCAAGACAGCTGAACGACAGTCGCTACATAAGCAAGGTAGTAAAAGGCATGTTGTCAAACATTGTACGCGAGGAAGGAGAAGAAGAAGCTATATCAAAAAATATAATTGTATGCACCGGTGGTGTTACTGATAGATTGAAAAGAGATTGGGGCATAAACGATGTTTGGAACAGAATTATTTTGCCACGTTTCACACGCTTAAACGAAATAACAGGAACAACACATTTCACAACAATATCTACCAACGGACACGAAATTCCTTCAATGCCATTAGAAATGCAAAAGGGATTTAACAAGAAACGAATAGACCATCGCCACCACGCAATGGATGCAATAATCATTGCATGCGCAACTAGGAACATTGTCAATTACCTGAATAATGAATCGGCTAGTAAGAACTCCAAGATTTCGCGCAACGACCTAAAGACATTACTATGTGAAAAAACAAAGACTGACGAAAATGGCAATTATAAATGGGTTGTTAAAAAGCCATGGAAAAATTTCACCAATGATGTGTATTGCATACTAAACGATATTATTGTCAGCTTTAAAAAGAACCTACGAGTAATCAACAAAGCAACAAATTATTACACACGTTTTAAAAACGGAGAAAAGAACATAGTTGAACAGGATGGAACTAATTGGGCTATACGAAAGCCTATGCATAAAGATACCGTCTTTGGTGAAGTTAATTTGCGCAAAATTAAAACCGTCTCACTGAACGAAGCTATTAAAAATCCGTCAAGAATTGTGGAAAAAGAGTTTAAAATCAAACTACAATCATTGTTAAGCCATGGTTACGACGCAAAAAAAGCAAAGAAATACTTTGAAGAAGAAAAAGATGCTTGGCGAGATATAAATCTCTCCAAGATCGAAGTGTATTACTATACCAAAGAAACCAAAGACAGATACTTTGCAACAAGAAAACCATTAGATACAAGTTTCAACCAAAAGAAGATTGAAGAAAGTGTCACAGACACCGGTATACAAAAGATACTATTGCGCCATTTAGAGCAAAAGGGGAACAATCCGGAACTTGCATTTTCAGCAGACGGTATTGACGAGATGAATAAAAACATAGTACAACTAAATAAGAACAAATACCATCAACCAATATACAAAGTTCGAGTATACGAGAAGGCCGACAAATTTGCTATAGGCACAAGAGGTAACAAATCATCTAAATTTGTGGAAGCCGCAAAAGGAACAAATCTGTATTTTACTGTTTACGAAAGCGAAAAATGGGATGATAAAGCAGGCGACTACAAGAAAGTAAGGAAATTTGCTACAATTCCATTAAACATTGTAATAGAAAGATTAAAACAAGGACTTTCGCCCGCACCGGCTGATGAAAACGGCAACAATCCCAAATTTGTATTATCTCCAAATGATTTGGTATATGTTCCGACAGAAAAGGATTTTAAGGACCTAAAACAAAAAAATATTTACAAAATTGTTAGTTTTACTGGAAATAGGCTATATGCTGTTCCTTATCCTGTAGCAAATTCCATTGTTGACAAACTTGAATACTCACAATTGAATAAGGTTGAATTTACAGATGATAAAACTTCAATTAAAGAAGTCTGCATACCTATAAAAATTGACAGACTAGGCAATATCATTAATATTGAGTAAAAGAAAATAGTAAATCTTTATATATTAACCATAATAACCATTGCCTATGATAAAGAAAACATTATATTTTGGAAATCCTGCGTATTTATCATTGCGCGATGCACAGTTAGTTATTAAACTACCCGAAATTGTAAAAAACAAAACCTTACCCGATAGTTTTAAACAAGAAAACGAAGTTACAAAGCCTATTGAAGATATAGGTGTGCTTGTTTTGGATAATAAACAGATTACCATAACATCGGGGTTGTTGGAATATTTACTTGAAAACAACTGCGCAGTAATTACATGCGACAGCAAAAGCATGCCCACAGGCTTGATGTTGCCACTATATGGCAACACAACCCAAAACGAACGTTTCCGACACCAAATAGAAGCATCTTTACCTCTAAAGAAACAACTATGGCAACAAACAATTAAAACCAAAATTGAAAACCAGGCTGCAATACTAAAAAAATATACCGCGACAGAAATCAGGTGTATGAACATCTGGGCTGGCGATGTAAAGAGTGGAGACACCGAAAACATGGAAGCTCGTGCTGCAGCATACTATTGGAAGAACCTGTTTCCTATAAAAAAATTTACAAGAGACCGAGAAGGAATTGCTCCAAACAACTTGCTCAACTATGGTTATGCAATATTGCGAGCTGTTGTTGCAAGAAGTTTGATTGCTAGCGGATTACTACCAACATTTGGAATTCATCATCACAACCGTTATAACGCCTATTGCCTAGCCGATGACATCATGGAACCCTACCGTCCATATGTAGACGAGCTTGTATACAAAATCATCGTTAGCGGCATTGACTACAATACATTAAGCCGTGAGCTCAAGGCAGAATTATTGACAATCCCGACATTAGACGTTATAATCAATGGCAAACGTAGTCCTTTAATGATTGCAGTTGGACAAACAACCGCCTCACTCTATAAATGTTTTAGTGGCGAGATTAGAAAAATTTCTTATCCGGAAATATAAAGATGGAACGCTTAAGTGAATATCGTATTATGTGGGTACTTGTCTTGTTTGATTTACCAACTGAAACAAAAAAGGACAAGAAAGCCTATGCCGATTTCAGAAAAAACCTGCAACGCGATGGCTTCACAATGTTTCAGTTTTCGATTTATGTCCGCCACTGCGCAAGCAGTGAAAATGCTGCCGTGCACATAAAAAGAGTAAAATCTTTTCTGCCTGAATATGGAAAAGTGGGTATAATGTGCATAACAGACAAACAGTTTGGTAGCATAGAACTTTTTTATGGAAAGAAAATTGTTGAAGCAAACACTCCCGGACAGCAACTAGAATTATTCTGAAAGCAAGAAATCCCGCTTTTGCGGGATTTCTTATTTGGGAACCTCTGATTTTTTATTTTCCAAACATCTTTGTAAATTACTGCCTATCAAGACATTATAAAGATTCTGTTGTTCCCGATAGGACAAAGGTAATAAAATGAAAGCAAATCACAACAGCCTTATCGAGGATTTCGACAGCAGTCTTGTTGTTCCCGATAGGACAAAGGTAATAAAATGAAAGCAAATCACAACTAAAAAAATGCTTTATAAAATTTGCTTTTAGTTGTTCCCGATAGGACAAAGGTAATAAAATGAAAGCAAATCACAACCAGAACATTTGGATTCCACAGAATAGAGCCGTTGTTCCCGATAGGACAAAGGTAATAAAATGAAAGCAAATCACAACTAATATTATGAACTACAGTTATACCCAAATGTTGTTCCCGATAGGACAAAGGTAATAAAATGAAAGCAAATCACAACCAACGTCCATCTGCTTGCGGGCAGCCCTACGTTGTTCCCGATAGGACAAAGGTAATAAAATGAAAGCAAATCACAACTATATATAAAGAACTTAAAAAAAAGCATCCGTTGTTCCCGATAGGACAAAGGTAATAAAATGAAAGCAAATCACAACAACCTTACTTCGCATGGTTCTCGTTGTCTTGTTGTTCCCGATAGGACAAAGGTAATAAAATGAAAGCAAATCACAACGACTGAACAATGCAGTGAGATTGACAAAAAGTTGTTCCCGATAGGACAAAGGTAATAAAATGAAAGCAAATCACAACAATACCAGAATTTTATATTGGATAGCCTGTTTTACATCCAATCATACATAAAACCATATATATATTCAAAAAATTCAGCTATAATTTTTCATCAATCAAGAATTTGATTACTTTTGCATTTTGTAAAATGTATATAATAAAATAAAAATATAACTATGAGCAAGAAAGAAACAGAGAAACCAATTCTCGCAGACGAGGTTCTCAGCAAGTCAGAGGCCTTTGTCATCAAGAACAAAAACACATTTTTGGGTATAATCGTTGCCATTGTGGCTGTAGTTGTTGGCTACCTTGCGTACAACACATACGTTGCTGAGCCAAAAGAGGCTGAGGCTGCAAAAGCGATTTTCAAGGCTGAGCAATATTTTGTAAACGGCGATTTCGAAACAGCTCTCAACGGTGATGGCGTAAACGCAGGTTTCCTCAGTGTAATCGAGGAGAACAAGGGTACAGATGCTGCAAACATGGCTTACGCATATGCAGGTCTTTGCTACGCACAGCAGCAGAACTACGAGGAGGCTATCAACTATCTTGAGAAGTACAGCGGCAACGACCGTTTGGTTTCTCCTATGGTTAAATATGCACTCGGTAACTGCTACGCATATCAGGAGAACATCGACAAGGCAATCAAGCTTCTTGTTGCTGCCGCTGACGAGGCTGACAACATCACAGTAAGCCCCAAATGTTTGTTTGATGCGGCTGCAATGTACGAGAAGCAGGGTAAGGCAGACAAGGCTATCGAGCTTTACAACAGAATAAAGAACGAATATCCTCAGGCTCCCGAAGCGTCGAACATCGACCGTTTCATCAACGCGAAGTAAAAACCATTTTTAAAACATAGTTCAAGACCGACCGGAGCAAACTCGGTCGGTCTTGATTCTTTTTATAAAAGTATCATGGCAACAGAATTGAAGAACCTTTCAAGCTACGACCCAAGCAAGACTCCCGATGGCAAAGGTCGCAAGGTGGGCATTGTATATGCCGAATGGAACGAAGAGATAACACATGCCTTGCGCGACGGTGCAATAAAGACGCTATGCGACAACGGTGTGGCAGAAGAAAACATTACGGTGACAAGCGTACCCGGCAGCTTTGAGCTGATTTTCGGTGCATCTCAGATGATAAAGAGTGGCAAGTACGATGCTGTTATTGCAATAGGATGCGTAATCCGTGGTGACACTCCGCATTTCGATTATATATGCGAAGGTGTAACTGCAGGACTTTCAAAACTGAATGTAGAGTATGATGTTCCTGTAATCTTCGGTCTTATCACCACAAACAATCTGCTGCAAGCGCAAGAGCGCAGCGGTGGTCGCCTGGGCAACAAAGGCGATGAATGCGCAGTAACTGCGCTACACATGATAGCGCAGTTCAAGCATCAATAACACGAGTAGCAACTGGTCGCACGCAGTGCAGCGCAGTTGCACCGTGCGGGTTGCGAAAAGCGAGTGTTATTAATGTGCAAAATCACATGATAGCGCAGTTCAAGCATCAATAACACGAGCAGCTTAAACAATAAAATCTATGGGCTAGAAGGTTTCCCATCTAGCCCATAGATTTTATATATCAACCTCTTTATTTCTTGAAATAACGGTTGTAAAGACCTTCAAAACCTTTACCGTGACGAGCCTCGTCCTTTGCCATTTCATGAACAGTGTCATGGATTGCATCGAGGTTCAACTCCTTTGCACGTTTTGCAATGCGGTACTTGTCGCTGTTAGCCTCAGCCTCTGCATTCATACGCTTGTCGAGGTTTGTCTTTGTATCCCAAACGCAATCGCCCAAAAGCTCTGCAAACTTTGCAGCGTGCTCTGCCTCTTCCCATGCATAGCGCTTGAAAGCCTCTGCAATCTCGGGATAACCCTCGCGGTCTGCCTGACGGCTCATAGCCAAGTACATACCAACCTCTGTACACTCACCAATGAAATGATTGTTCAAATCCTTGATCATCTCCTCGTCGCAACCTTTTGCAACACCAATCACATGCTCCTGCACGAACTGGATTGGACCCTCCTGCAACTCGTTGAACTTCTCCGCAGGAACCTTACACATTGGACAACGCTCTGGAGCTGATTCACCTTCATGTATATAACCACATACTGAACAAATATACTTTTTCATAGTCGTAAAATTTTAAATTGTTTTTAATTATTGTATTATCTATTATTTATCATTTCTTTAAACAAGCCGGGCACAAACCTTTCAGATACAACTGGGCGTCAGTTACCTCGTATCCGTTCACACCCTCAACCATCGACAGGAAATCCTTTTTGATTTTAAAGTCAACTATCTTTCCACATTTGTTGCAAAGGAAGTGAGCATGACTGCAACAGTTTCCATCAAAGCAACGGTATGTATCGTCGATAGTGAGCATCATTATCAGTCCGGCGTCAACAAAAAGTTTCAATGTATTATAGACTGTTGTCAACGAGAGAGAACCGAGTTCATCGCGCAAAGCCTCGTAAACGACTTCGGCCGTGGGATGCTGACAACTTTTACGCACATATTCGAATATTGCCAGACGTTGCACCGATGGACGGATACCTGCCTTTGTCAATTCCTCTTTAAGTTCTGCTCTTGATACCATATTTCTTGCCTGTTTTTATTGTTTTTTATATTTCATTTCTGAAATCATTGCAAATATATAATGACTTTTTATTTCTCGCAAGAGTTTCGGATATTTTTTTTGCAAATTTTTAAAAAAAAATGAAAAAACAAAGAATTTAGGGGTTGAAACCACACTCAATTTTTATTTTTCGGCATAAAACAGTACCTTTGCCACCGTTGGAAACAACAATATACATTATATAATATAAATACAGGAATTTTGCTTTCGATAGACAACATAAGAGTAGACTTCGGTGGAACCAATCTTTTCCACGATGTAAGTTTTATTGTAAACAAGAAGGACAGAATTGCTCTTGTCGGCAAGAATGGTGCAGGTAAGAGCACATTGCTGAAAATAATTGCCGGCATACAATCTCCCACGGAAGGTGCAATTTCAAAGCCAAAAGAATTCACAATAGGCTATTTGCCACAGGTGATGCACCACACAGACGGACGTACAGTTTACGAAGAGGCAGAATTGGCTTTTGCACACATACACGAGATGGAGGCAAGGCTCGAAAAGATGAACAACGAACTTGCCGAACGCACCGATTACGATAGCGAGGAGTATCATCAGCTTATAGAGGACTACACCCATCTCAACGAACAATATACCATGATGGGTGGCAGCCATTACGAAGCTGAGATTGAGCGCGCCCTGCAAGGTCTTGGATTCCGTCGTGAAGATTTCACACGCCCCACTAGCGAGTTCAGTGGCGGATGGCGCATGCGAATAGAGCTTGCGAAGCTATTGTTGCAGCACCCCGACATACTGTTGCTCGACGAGCCTACAAACCACCTTGACATAGAGAGCATCCAATGGCTTGAGCAATTTCTTGCACGCAGTGGAAATGCGGTGTTGCTCGTAAGCCACGACCGCGCTTTCCTGAATGCCGTCACAAACAGAACCATAGAGATTTCGTGTGGAAGAATATACGACTACAAACTGTCGTACGACAAGTTCATGGAGAACCGCAAAGAGCGTCGTGAACAGCAGATACGGGCTTACGAGAACCAGCAGAAGGAGATTGCCGACATAAAGGAGTTCATTGAACGTTTCCGTTACAAGCCGACAAAGGCGGTGCAGGTACAGAGCCGTATAAAGCAACTCGAAAAGATGGTACCCATTGAAATTGACGAGGAGGACACAAGCCGTCTGCGACTAAAATTCGCTCCAGCCACACGAAGCGGCAACTACCCTGTCATATGCAACGATGTAAAAAAGAACTTTGATGAGCATACAGTTTTCGAAGGGGTAAACTTTACAATAAACCGCGGAGAGAAGGTCGCCTTTGTAGGAAGGAACGGCGAGGGCAAAACAACAATGGTGCGCTGCATACTTGGCGAACTTGCACACGACGGAGAGATTGTGATAGGTCACAATGTAGAAACAGCATATTTTGCACAGCACGAGGCACAATTGCTCGACGAGAATCTTACCGTATTCCAGACAATTGACAATGTGGCTACAGGCGACATAAGACTGCGCATTCGCGACATTCTTGGAGCATTCATGTTCGGTGGAGAAGCATCGGACAAGCCCGTAAAAGTGCTATCGGGTGGCGAAAGAAGCCGTCTGGCAATGATACGTCTGCTCCTGCGTCAGATGAACCTGCTTATCCTTGACGAGCCAACAAACCACCTTGACATGCAGTCGAAGGATGTATTGAAGGAGGCGATACGCGATTTTGACGGAACAGTGATTGTTGTAAGCCACGACCGCCAATTTCTCGACGGACTTGTTACAAAGGTCTATGAGTTCGGCGACGGCAAAGTGCGCGAACACCTTGGCGGAATATATGAATATCTTGCGACAAAGAATGCAAGCAACATAAACGAAGCCCTTGCACAGAGCAGACCGGCAACAAGCAACGAGCCACAGCAGAAAACGGTCAACGAGAACCGACTGAGTTACGAAGCTGAAAAGCAGTTGCAGAAACAGCGACGCAAACTGGAAAAACTTGTAGAAGACGACGAAAAGGCTATAAATGAACTTGAAGGTGCAATATCTGCTTTGGAAGCCGTGATGAGTACCATTGACGGAAGCACCGAAGAGAATTTTACAAAATACGCCTCGCTCAAAAAGCAACTCGATGAAGCTGTAGCACGTTGGGAGACGAACATGGAAAATCTTGAAGAACTAAACTGATATAAATAATGAAAAAATCAATCATCTGCATAGCTCTTGCCACAGCGTTGGGAGCATGCACAACAAACGGAAAAATGGAATCAAGACTTTTGGCGAACATGGATACCACACAGGCACCCGGAACCGACTTTTTCGAGTATGCCACAGGTGGATGGAGAAAAGCGAATCCGCTTACAGACGAGTATGCACGTTACGGACAGTTCGATGCCTTGCGCGAGAATAACCGCGAGCAGTTGAAGGAACTCGTTCTTGAACAGGCTGCAAAGAAGAGTGAGCCGGGAAGCAACGCACAGAAGGTGGGCGACCTCTATAACATGGTAATGGACAGCACTCGCCGTAACAGCGAAGGTGTATCACCCGCAATGCCTCTGATAAACAGAATTGCACAGTTGAACAACAGAGAGCAAGTTGCTGTGTTGTTGGCAGAGAACTGCCGCAATGGCATTGGCGGAATGTTCGGCACTGGTATCGGCACTGATATCATGGACAGCGACAACAATCAGCTGGGACTATATCAGGGTGGCTTGTCGCTCCCTGAGAAAGAGTATTACAGCGACAACGACGAGGTTTCGGTGAATATCCGCAACAAGTTCCGTGAACACGTTGTGAATATGTTCAAGCTCTATGGTTTCAGCAACGAAGAGGCTGAACAGAACATGGAGGCTGTAATGAAGATAGAAACACGCATTGCAGCAAAACATCTCAGCCGTGTAGAACGTCGTAACCCACTCAACAGCTACCACAAAATAACATTCGCAGAGCTCAAGAAGCAGATACCCGATTTCAATTGGGATACATTCTACGGCATATTGGGCATCAACGGTATTGAAAACATAAACCTAGCACACCCCGAAGCCATCAAAGAGGCTATAGCAGTTATCAACGATACTCCTATGAACGAACTTGCGGCGTATCTGCAATGGAGAGCAATGCGCTCTACATCAAACGAACTGAGCGATGAAATTGAAGCCGAGACTTTTGCTTTCTATGGCACTGTATTGAGCGGAAAGAAGGTTCAACAGCCACGTTGGAAGCGTGCACTCAGCGCAGTTGACGGAGCATTGGGCGACATCATTGGCGAACTCTACGTTGCAAAGCACTTCCCACCAGCAGCAAAAGAGCGCATGACACAGCTTGTAAAGAACCTGCAGATTGCATTGGGACAGCGCATCGATGCTCAGGAGTGGATGAGCGACGTCACCAAGAAAGCCGCTCACGAAAAGCTGAACACATTCACCGTAAAGATTGGTTACCCCGACAAATGGGACGATTATAGCAGACTCATCATCGACCCTGCGTTGAGCTATTATGAGACATGTCGCAGAATGTCGGAATTCGGCTGGGACAAGCATGTGGAAGAGAAATGGAACAAGCCTGTTGACCGCACAGAGTGGTTCATGACCCCACAGACAGTGAACGCATACTACAATCCTACAACAAACGAAATATGCTTCCCTGCCGGTATTCTCCAGTATCCGTTCTTTGACATGAACGAGGACGATGCCTTCAACTATGGAGCAATCGGTGTTGTTATCGGTCATGAGATGACACACGGATTCGACGACCAGGGCCGTCAGTTCGACAAGGACGGTAACTTTGCAAACTGGTGGACCGATGAGGACAGCAAGAGTTTCAACGAGCGCACACAGGTTATCATCGATTTCTTCAATAAGATTGAGGTTCTTCCCGGTTTGAAGGCAAACGGACAGTTGACCGTTGGTGAGAACATAGCAGACCATGGTGGTTTGACAATAGCAATGCAGGCATTCCAGAATGCCACAAAGGATAATCCGTTGCCTGTAAAGGACGGTTTCACTGCAGAACAGCGTTTCTACCTTTCATATTCTAATGTATGGGCAGGAAACATCCGCGACGAAGAGGCACGCAACCTCACAAAGAGCGACCCCCACTCTCTCTCACGCTGGAGAGTGAACGGCACATTGCCACACATCGACGAGTGGTACGAGGCGTTCGGAATAACAGAGCAGGATCCTATGTTCGTTCCAGCCGATGAGCGTTTGAGAATCTGGTAAAAATAGAGATACAATGCCTATCAAAGTTCCTGCCGGATTACCGGCATTGCAGAATGTCATAGACGAAGGATGCGCAGTACAGGTGCTCGAAGCACCTACTGCACACACCCTGCGTGTGGCATTGCTGAACATTATGCCAATGAAGGAGACCACCGAAGCCGACTTCATACGTCTGCTTGCCACATCGGACGAGGAGATAGAGCTTACACTGCTCAAACTCGACACCCACACTCCCAGACACGCAAACCCCGAGCATATGAGCCGTTACTATACATCGTTCAACGATGTAAGGAACAGCCGTTTCGATGGGCTTATAATAACCGGTGCGCCTATTGAAAAAATAAAATTCGAGGAGGTTACCTATTGGGACGAACTATGCGGGATTTTCGAATGGGCAAGACAGAATGTAACTTCTACGCTTTATATCTGCTGGGCAGCGCAAGCCGGAGTATATCAGAAGTTCGGAATTCAGAAGCACCTGTTGCCGGCAAAGATGTTCGGCGTATTCCCCCACACAATAGCGAAGCCAGACATGCCATTGTTCAAAGGGATGGACAGTACCATATATGTACCGCACAGCCGCCACACCACCCTTCTTCGCGAGGATATCGTTGCCGAAGAGAGGCTTGAACTGCTGTCGGAATCGGAATTGTCGGGAGTATATATAATGCAGGAGAAAGGAACAAAGGACTTCTTTATAACAGGTCACTCCGAATATGCGCTATACACCCTTGACGGAGAATACAAGCGCGATGTGGCAAAGGGACTGCCCATTGAACTGCCACTGAACTACTACCGCGACAACAATCCGACCAATGAACCGGTTAACCGTTGGCAGGGAACAGCCCGGAAACTTTTTGACAACTGGTTAAAGTATTACTGTAAATAAACTGACTATGGCAAAATATTCAATCAACCACACTATTGCATGCTATGAGGCAGATGCGAACAACATAATGCGCCCCACAGCCATGCTCGACATGATGCAGGAAGCTGCAAATACAAATGCAGCATCACTCGGTTTCGGATACGATGAAATGAGAGCGGCAAACACCGGATGGGTTATTTCCCGTATACATCTGCGCTTCAAGCGTTACCCACAATGGCGCGAAGAGGTAAACCTCCAGACATGGCACAAAGGAGTAGCAAAACTCTTTTATCTGCGCGACTTTATTCTGCGCGACATGAACGGCGAGACACTTGCCGAGGCAACAAGTTCATGGCTTATAATAGACATGAATACACGCCGTCTGGTACGTAACAGCGACCTTGCTTCGAGCCCCGAAAAATGCACAAAAGAGGATGCCATTGCAGAACCTGCAGAAAAGGTTGTATTGCCGGTGGATGTGGAACCGGAACTTATAAGAAAACATCCTGTAACATGGTCGGAGATTGATGCCAACGGACATGTGAACAACGTAAAATATGTTGTCTGGGCTATGGATGCGGTAAAACTTGAAGACATCAAGGAAAAGGCCCTTAAGGAACTGCTTGTAAATTACGATGCCGAGGTGATGCCGGGCGACGTTGTAAAGATTTCACGCGTGCGCATAGAGAACGAAGAGGGCATTGTATATTACATTACAGGAAGAGTGGAAGATAAGCAGAATTTCTGCGTAAAGCTGGTGTTCTGACAAAGGAACGGCTTTTCACATAAGATTTCGGAATGTATTCTCTCAAACGGTTATTGATGTTACTGATATTTTTCCTGTCGGTAACAACACACGTCAAGGCAGAACAGTTTGACGTGTTCAAGGGATCGTGCCTGTTCGTTACACTTGCCGAAGGGGGTGTAGATGCCTACCCCTTGTCGGCATTAAAAGGAGAATATTACATTGAGGATGATTATGCATGCATAGAAACGAATTGGGGGGATATTGCAAAGTATCACATAAGCGAGTATATAAGCATTGATACCGAGATTCCACAGCTACCCCACATGAAATCGTACAAGTTCAACAACAAGTACAATCCCAACCTGAACCAGGATGTTATTGCAGAGGAGATTGCCGAAGTCATTCATCTGAAAGCAAATGCAATAGGAAAGAGCCTGACAGCAAGTTTCCAACTAAGCGACAGCGAAGCTGTTGCCTATATCGGCAAGGAACTGCAAATCAGCAAAGAGAGCCGCAACCGCTTCGACAAAGCCATCAGTTACACCGTTACATATCCGGGATACGACCTTATTACCCAAGAAGGCAGAATCCCATTCGGACGCATATACACCATAGAGACAGAATGGCTGACGGATAACGGAAAGGTTGCACGCATAGATATTGACATTGAAAAAGGACACACAGTAACAAGCAGGAACTATTATCTGAAAGCTATATTCAGCATCACAGGATATGGGATGTATGATGATTTCTCGGACTCGGTGCAGATAAAGGGAAGGGGCAACAACTCCTGGAATTACAAGAAAAAATCGTACAGACTGAAATTCGGCGAAAAGAAAAAACCGTTCGGACTCACAAAAGGCAAAAGCTGGGTATTGCTTGCAAATCCACAGCATGGTTCGCTGATGGTAAATGCCATAGCAATGAAGATAGGTCAGCTTGCCGGAGCGAAATACACCAATCACATAATACCTGTAGAACTATATATCAACGGAAAGTATCAAGGAAGCTATATCTTTACCGAGAAGATTGGCTTCAGCAACAACAGCGTTGACGTGGATGAAGAGTACGGCTATATGCTTGAACTCGACAGCTATTACGACGAAGATTTCAAATTCCGTTCATCGCACAGCAATCTGCCGGTGAACATCAAGGAGCCGAAACTCGCCGAAGAAAAAGAGGGAGACGTAAGTTCAACGGTTTTGGAGTCGATGCTGAACGACAATTGTGCAAACACCATTCCTTCGCAGAAATTCCCCGACTCATCGCCCCTGGATGTAATTGTCTCGAACCAGAAGGCAAAGAACATCAAGTTCAAAACAATCCGACAGCAGTTCAACAGGCTCGACAGCCTTGTATGCAACAATGCCGATTTAAGGAACATCCTTGACCTTGACGCGGCAGCCCGCTTCATGCTTGTAAACGATTTGGTGCTAAACAGAGAACTTCTACACCCCAAAAGCGTATTCCTATGGAAAGAAGATATGTACTCGGAAAGTTCAAAATTCATCTTCGGACCGGTGTGGGACTATGACTATGCCTTTGCATATCACAAAGAAGAGAGCAGATATTTTGCAGGCGGTCCGCAGCAGACAACCGTTGTAAAAGGCGAACTCCCCGGTGGCAAGTTCTTTACAGCACTTAAAGAAAACAGGGAATTCCAAAGACACTATTACAAGGTCTGGTGCGAGTTCGTGGAAAACAATTGCATAACAGAGGTAATGGAATATGCCCAGGACTATTACAGATTTGTAGAGGAATCGTATGCCAACAATGCCGCAAAATGGGGCGACAACACCGACTATGCAGACCAGGTTTCCATAATGCAGGAATGGATAAAGAAAAGACACGACTACATTGTAAGGAATCTCACAAAATACGATATTTCAGACCTTATATCCGACAATCCACAAAAAAGCGGAAACTACGGAAACTCATACAGTACAGGCATATACACAATATACGGTGAACGTGTTGTTGAGGGCGAGAATCTGAAACAGGGGATTTATATCATCAACGGAAAGAAAGTATTAATAAAACAGGAGTGATATGAAAAGATTTACATTTCTATTTATTGCAATAGCCACATTGTCGGTATTGACATCAAACGCACAGCACAAGGGCGACAGATACGCCGGAGGAAACATTAAGTTCGCCCTCTCATCATCGGGTTCAAATGGCTACATGACCACAGGAACATACTTCAGCATAGCACCGGAATTCGGATACTTTGTCTCGGACAGAATAAAGGTTGGAGGTGAGATAAGCTACGAAGTATCATCAAACGCACATGCCGTTTCTGTAATCCCCAATATGGCATACTATCAGCCTATTACAGATAAATTGTACTATACACCAAGAGTTGCCATTGGCGGTGGTGTGGGTATCTATTCGGGATATGTGGCAGGCATATTCACACTTGCTCTGGATTTGGCTTCGTTTGAATACCGTCCTATTGAGAAACTGGGTATTTCCGCAAACCTGTTGAACCTGAACTACAACCTGATAGAGAGAACAAGCAGCATGAATTTCTGTTTATTGTACTCTCCCACAATAGGTTTCCACTACTATTTTTAAACGGGTAACTTACCACACAAAAGGTAACAATCTGTATCTTACCTTATTGCAATACTCCTTATAACCGACGAGTTCATTCATGAGGAGCTTTTCCTCGTTATTGATTCTTTTTATGATAATTGGGATATAAGCAAGCATTATAACGAACGACGGCAGAGAACCCAATATAACCGGTATTGAAAGGAACATCAGAACGGTTGCGGAATACATGGGATGACGCACTATACCGTAAAGTCCGGTATCTATAACCTTTTGCCCCTCCTGCACCTCTATGGTGCGTGAAAGATATTCATTCTCGCGAAGGACTTCGGCATACATAATATATGCCAAAAGAAAAACCACAACGGCAACTCCTACCACCCAATAAGGCATAACAGTCCAAGAGTAACGGAAATCGAGCCCTGCCACAACAAATGCAGCAACAAACATAATGCCACTCAATGCCACCACACTCTTTTGTTCTGCCTGCTTTTCCTTGGCATTAAGCCTTTTCTCCAATAGTTCGGGGGAATGGAAGTACATTACAAGCCCCACTATCAGCATTGGCACGAAGAGCACCATTATAACGAGCCAGCCGCCGGGATACAACATTGTTCCTGCCGGCAGGAAAAGCAACAGCCCCACAAGCACAAGTCCCATAAGGAACTTGATGCTTGCAGCAACCATCAGCTTTATATTGTTTTTCATAAGATTCACTTATTGATGTGAACATCAGAACCACCGGACACGTTCCATCCCAATATCTGAGGCGTTCCTTTAACATAGATATCTGAACCGCCTGAAGCTGTCAGAGAGATTGTACTGACGACATGCAACTCGACATCGCTTCCACCGGATGCAACAACCGAAGCATCATCGGCAATCAGTTCGTCAAGGTCGGCATCGGCTCCACCGGATGCGACTAAAGAAAGGGTATTGCATTTGCCTTTGACTTCGCAATCGGCACCACCGGAAACTACGACAGCCAACTCGTCAACATCGCAACAGTTCCACTCCATATCACTGCCACCGGCAACCACCAAAGCCTTATAGTCAAATGCAGGAACATAAACATTATACTCTTTATAACCGATATTGCGTTTATTAGATATCACGAGTTTGCCATTCTCTGCTTTCACAACAAGTTTACTGAAATCATCGGTGTTGGCAAGAACACGTACCTGATTCTTTGCAATGGTGGTATCCACCACTACATCAGCACCTCCGCTTATATCAAGGGATGTAAGTTCCCCGTCAATAGTGTATGTACACTCGTTGTAATGTCCCTTATCTATATCCCAAAGTCCACATCCTGTAAAAAGAAATATTGAGACAATAAGCATCATCATTGGAATATTATTTATCTTTTTCATATTCAAAGAGGTTAATATTGTATTATCTTATATTCAGTTCAAAAGGCAAGCGTGCCTGGATGCGGTCGTAATTATCTATATTACGGATAAACTTGAAACAGTTGTAGTAGCCGCCAAGTGCTTCGCGCGCCATTATTTCCATATAATCTTCGTTGCCATCAGCCACTAGTTTTTCTACGAGAGTCTTGCTCTCGGGGCATGATTTCACGCTATAGTCGGTGAGCCCGGCTTTTTGAGCCGCAATCTTTATGGCCTTGTCGAGGTCGCCAAGTTCATCGACAAGCCCGATTTCCTTTGCCTTGCCACCTGTCCACACGCGACCCTCGGCAACCTTTGCTATATCCTCGACAGCGACACCACGTCCATCGGCACAACGTTTCAGGAAGAGGTCATATCCGTTATTGATATAGTTCTGCAGAACAACTTTCTCCTCAGGACTGAAAGGGCGTGATAAGGTACCGAAATCGGACATGAGGTTAGTCTTGACCACGTCGAAATCGAGACCTATCTTATCCTTCATCAGTTTCTCTGTCATAGGGAACATTCCGAAGATACCGATAGAGCCGGTAAGCGTGGTGGGATTGGCAACAATGCAGTCTGCCGCACAGGAAATATAGTAGCCGCCCGATGCAGCGTAGTCGCCCATTGAAACCACAACAGGTTTTGCCGCTTTAAGGAGTGTAACCTCGCGCCATATCTGCTCCGAGCCGTACGCGCTACCACCGGGAGAATTCACACGAAGAACAACAGCCTTTACATCATCATCCTCGCGCAATTCACGCAAATTCTTAATGACTTTATTTGAGTTTATACCCTCTTCGAAAGATGTTGTTGCGCCGTCTATTTCACCATATGCATAGTACACTGCGATTTTATGCTTGTCCGAAGCCTCATCAAGCGTGCGACGTGTCTGCAGATGACTCTTCATTGTCTCCATTGTAACAAGGTTCAACTCCTCATCGCCATCAACAGCGGTAAGTCCCTTAAGATACTCCAGTACCCCGTCCTTATAGAGCAATGTGTCTGCCATACCGCATGCAATATACTCCTCTGAAGGCAAGAAGTCCATATACCTGTCGGCATATTCATTGAGTTTCTCCTTTGGCAGATTACGTGATGTAGAAATTGCGGTAAGCAGTTCGTCCCAAGTATAAGACAAGAGTTCAGCTACCTGTTCGCGGTTTGCATCGCTCATCTCTGTTGCAATGAACGGTTCTACTGCCGATTTATAGGTACCGACTTTGAAAATCTGCATCTCTACACCAATTTTCTCGAGCAGGTCCTTATAGAATATGGGAGTAGAGGCAAGACCGTGCCACTCTATTCTTCCCTGCGGATTCAAGATTACCTTATCGGCTACTGTTGCCAGGTAATAGAGTCCCTGTGAATAACAGTCACCGTAAGCGATAATGAACTTACCGCTCTCCTTGAACGATTGCAATTCACTACGTATCTCCTCGAGAGATGCAGAGGAAGCTCCCCCAAAATTTCCTGCCTGCATATAGATACCGGCTATATCCCCGTTTCTCTTTGCCTCCTTGATGGCATAAAGAATTTCGTCGAGACCATAGTTCTTCTGGTCTTCATTCATTATTGATGCAATGGGATTCTCAACGGCGCGCTCTCCAAGTGTTCCGTTAAAATCAAGGAACAATATCGAATTCTTTTCAATTTCGCCTTTTTCAGAAGAGAATGTAGCGATTCCTGCTATCAGGTTTATTCCCAGAAAAAGCAGGAACCCACCAGCTATAATCATACCCAGCACACAGGCTAATGTAGTTTTGAAAAATCCTTTCATAATAAATTTAGGCTTTATTGTATTTCTATCGTCTTACATTCCACATTTTGTTTGTGCCGTCGGCATTGAACAGAACGTCTATGTTCGCTCCGTTCTTCTCCTTTATGATTTCCCATGCACGTAGCTGGATAAACTGGTCTGTTGTAAGACCTAGCTCCTCCTGATATGCCTTGTCGGCAATGGCACGCTGACGCTCTGCTGCCTCACGGGCTACAAGCATGTCGCGTCTTGACTCTTCGGTGCGCTTTGCCTGTGTTGCGGCAGCTGTTGCATCCATCTCGGCCTTCTGACGTTCATTAGGTATTGCACGACCCACAACCACATTCACAACATCAATAGGGAGTTCACCTTGTTTTTCGCTCAACAAAGTGATATAGTTCTGCATGTCGTTCTTCACAAACAGGTTGATTGAGTCGAGCACTTCGCGGTTACTCATCAGGTCGAAAGGACCGTATTTTGATATGTATCCGCGCACAGTATTACGGTAAACCTCCTTGATTACGGAATTATACCAGTTCTCACCATAATTCTTGATAAGTACCGGCGACATGTTGTCCCTTACCTGCAACTGTATCTGTGTATTGAAATCGAGCAGAGTGTTGTCGTTTGATGTTGCATCGTCAAGGTCCTCGTCGTAGGCACGCGGCAACATGTTCACAATCACATAATCGGTAGACAACCATGTATATTCAAGACCTGTTTCAACGGGTGTCATATCCACGCCTCCGGTTCCGAAAATCCATGGCTTATGCACCTTCACACCCTCTTCTCCCGCTTCGGGCGCAACTGTGGTACAACCCGAAAGATACAAACATGAGCACAAGATACTCAGTACAAAAAACTTTTTCATAGATGTTTTATAATAGGTTAATCAATTCTTCTTTAGTTATGCCTATCATTTCGGCTTTTGCTCTGAACTGTGGCAGTTCATTGGCAATGAATTCACGTTTGACATTCTCCTTGATACGCGCCACAGCGCCCTCCTTGACAAAATAGCCAAGCCCACGCTTGTTGTATATGACTTCCTGCGCTTCGAGCAACTGATATGAGCGGACTATGGTATTGGGATTCACACCCACCATGGCACCCATTTCGCGTACCGAGGGAATTCGCTCCTCCTCGCGCCAATCACCGCGCAGAATCTTCTCCTGCATCAGATCGACGTTCTGCAAATATATAGGTTTATGTTCGCTATACTCCATAATGTCAACTATTTTTTTTAATAATTTACTCTTTTGATTCTAAAATATGTTATTGTAAGATATGCCGAAATGAGCAGCAAGCCTACAAATCTCCAGAAAGCCATCCAGAAGCTGATAATCTCTTCGGCTGTCCTGTTCTCCAGAAGTGGGGCTATATCCTCACCAAGATTATCCCAGAACTCTGTCGAAACCGCATTTACAAAAGTGGCCATAAGCATTATAAGCGCAAAAGACACTCCAATGTTGAAAAGTATTGTCTTAAGGACTTTATTCTTGCGGAATATTGTATTGAACATCATTGTCATGGCAACTATTGATAATATGTAGAGAATGCTGTCAAGTACATTTGAAAATTCTCCGAGTTCTCTGTTGAAAACAACCAAAAAGCTATCATTGAAAGGATTGTATAGCGATATGCTTTCAAAAGAACCGATACCTATGTTCGACAACATCCACAGAAAGGCATCGGTTGCTGTGAGCACAGCCCATGTGAGTACCGGAACGCATATTACACATATCGCAAACATCGAAATCAATTTCTCGAGCGTGCTTGCCGGTATCATTGCATACATATATCCCTTCTTGCGATTGTTCATATCCTTGTATATGATATAAGGCGAAAGAGCAACTGCAAAAATAAACAGCACACCAATTAATCCCTTTCTTCCAAAAGACATTACATCTATGTCAATGGAAAGAGAGAAAATCCACACGGCAACAAGCACGCTTGCAAAAATGAGCAACGACCTGAAGAATCGTGGAATATAATTCACTACCTCATATTTCATCAGTTTCCACAGACGGGTAAAATCAAAAACTTCATTCATGGCGTTTTATTTTTTTGAGTTAATGTAATTGAACAGAAGTTCTATATTTATACGGCTTTCTTCGCCACTCTTATTCTCTGCTATATAGCTGCAACCGCCAAGTCCCGGTTCAACAAAGAGTGCATCTTCGGGAGCTGTTGCAGATACCTCGAAGCGGTATTCGTTCTGAATATCGGCAACACTCTTGTCGAGCAGCACCGCACGTTTGTCGAGTATCATAATGTGGTCGACCAGGTTTTCTACATCCTTGACCTGATGGGTGGAAATAATAATGGTACGATTTTCGTCCATCGCCTTTGCCACCATCTTGCGGAATTCAAGTTTACTGGGGATGTCAAGACCGTTTGTCGGCTCATCGAGCAACAGATACTCCGTATTCATTGCAAGAGCGATACAGATAATGGCTCTCTTGCGCTGACCGAGCGAAAGTGTTGTAAACTTGCGGTTTATGTCTATCTCGAAATCATTGAACAAGGTACGGAGCAATTCCTCATCGTAATTGGGATAGAAAGGAGCAATGCCTGCCGCATAATTCTTTATGGAAACAGCTGGACCTTCGAAGTCCTCGGGAATATAGAAGAGCTTTGAAAGGAAACCCGGCTGACGGAGAGATGGAGAATAACCATCTACGTCTATAGTCCCGTGCTTGGTTGTCAGCAGACCGCATAAGAGTTTAAAGAGCGTACTCTTACCCACGCCGTTTGCACCGAGCAGACCATATACTCTACCCTGCTCAAAAGTTGTGCTTATGTTATCCAAAACGTATGTTCCGGAGTAACCGAATGATAAATTCTTGACCTCAATCATAGTGTATTAGTTTATTAGTACACTGCAAATATAGACGGATTTAAGTTTTCTTTCCAAATTTTTATAGAGATATTTTTGAAAATTATGTTATTTTCGCAAAAAATATATGTTTTATGAAAAAGACACCTATTTATATTTTGATGATGCTTGTTGCCTTGGCTTGTAACAAGCCTGTTACAACATCGCAATGCAATGTGTTGCCATTGCCTCAAAGTGTTGAATTAAGCAACAATGAATTTGTTCTGTCAAAAGCCACAGAATTTGTGGTGGGTGCTCCCGAAAACGACAAAAGAATCCTTGAGGATTATCTGAAAGTTGCCTTTGGCGCATTAGAAAACGAACAGAAGAGCAACCGTGTAAAACTTGTTGTTACCGAGAATATAGAAGGTATTTCATCACCCGAGGGTTACAGCATGACCATTACTCCAAAGGAGATAAACGTTACGGCAACAAGCGGTGCAGGACTTTTCTATGGTATTCAGACCATACTGCAAATGGCTGGTGAAAACAACACCCTTGCCTGCGGAACCATTACTGACGAACCTGCATTTGCGTATCGTGGCATGATGCTCGATGTGAGCCGCCACTTCTTTGACAAGGAGTTTGTAAAGAAACAGATTGATGCAATTGCGCATTTCAAGATGAACCGTCTGCACCTGCACCTCACAGATGCGGCAGGCTGGCGCATTGAGATAAAGAAATATCCACGCCTGACAAATTTCGCGGCATGGCGCAAGCCGGGGCTGTGGAAAGAGTGGTGGTTCGGCGATCGCCAATATGTAAACGAAGGAACAGAGGGAGCATACGGTGGATACTATACACAGGATGACATCCGAGAGATTGTAAAATATGCACAGGAAAGATATATAACAATTATTCCGGAGATTGAGATGCCAGCACACAGCGAGGAGACTCTCACCGCTTATCCCGAACTTTCCTGTACACACGAACCCTACAAGCAGGCAGACTTCTGTGTGGGCAACGAAAAGACATTCGAATTCCTTGAGAATGTATTGAGCGAGGTAATAGAGTTGTTCCCGAGTGAATATATCCACATTGGCGGCGATGAGGCAGGCAAGGCATCATGGCCTAACTGCCCGTTGTGCCAGAAGCGCATGAAGGATGAGAATCTCAAGGATGTGAATGAACTGCAGAGCTACCTTATACAGCGCATAGAGAAATTTGTAAACAGCAAAGGCAGACAGATTATCGGTTGGGACGAAATTCTCGACGGAGGTCTTGCTCCGAATGCGACTGTGATGTCATGGCGCGGAACAGAAGGCGGATTGGCAGCCGTAAACAGTGGACACAAGGCTATTATGACTCCGGGAGCATACTGCTATCTCGATTCATATCAGGACGCGCCTCACACACAACCAATGGCATTCGGTCCTTACATGCCATTGGAGAAGGTCTATTCATACAACCCAATCGAAGGTATTGACGAAGAAAAAGCAAAACTGATATATGGAGTTCAGGGTAACCTTTGGGCAGAATATATTCCAACAGAGGAGATGGTTGAGTACATGGTTTATCCGCGCATACTCGCCATTGCGGAAATTGGTTGGAGCAACCCTGCCGAGCGTAACTTCAGCGAATTCAGAGAGCGTACCATCACATCTGTTGAATGGCTGAGAGCAAAAGGCTACAACGCCTTTGACTTGAAGAACGAGTTCGGCCAGCGCAAAGAGGCTACAATGCAGTGGAACAACCTTGCTAAAGATAAAAACATAAGCTATAACAACGGTATGCTATACAGCAACAGCTACACTGCCGGTGGTGACGAAGCTCTCATTGACGGTGTGCATGGCGGATGGACATACACCGACAAAAAGTGGCAAGGATTCATCTGCGGTGGCATGGATCTAACAATAGACCTTGGCGAAGAGAAAGAGATAACAGCTGTCCATGCCGACTTTATGCAGATGTGCATCCCCGATGTATGGATGCCTGCAGAGGTAACCGTTTCGCTCTCAAGCAATAATATAGACTTTGAGACCGTTGCAGAAATCAAGCACAACGTGGTACGCGACGAGGAACTGTCGTTCAAGAACTACGGTTGGAAAGGCGACACTGCAAAGAAAGCGCGTTACGTGCGCTACACGGCAAAGAGTGGCAAACAAGGTGGTTGGCTCTTCACCGACGAGATTGAGATAAACTAACCAACACAACCCTATAACCATGAATACAAGGAGTTTTATAAAAGGGATTCTGGCACTTGCCATTGCATTGCCGATAGGTGTTACAGCACAGATTGATGTAAACAGGGAAAAATACCCCGATTACAACGATTGTATAAACCCGGACTATACAATGTTGCAAACAGCTACGGCACAGAAAAGTGCGTCGCGAGGTGCTGAGACAAGAGCCACCCGACCTACATATGTCAACAATGCAGAACAGAAGTTCTTTCCTCCTGTATTCAATCAGGATGGCGGTTCATGCGGTTCGGCATCACGTATCTGCTACATGTTTACATACGAACTTAACGCATACCGCGACCTTGACGGAAAACAGTCCAAGAACTACTACCCCTCGCATTTCGTGTGGTTGCTCACAAACAGCAGTTCGGGAAAGAACGAATTCGTAACAAGCGTAGGCGTTCCGTCGGCTGCGACATACGGCGGACAGACCTACTCCTCAAAGTTTGGAAACCAGGATTGCTCCGACAACTACTTCGGTTGGATGCAAGGATATGACAAATGGTTCGAGGCAATGCACAACCGTATGCTTGCACCTGTAAACACTCCGCTGAATGTAGGAACCGAAGAGGGACGCGAGCTTGTAAAGAACTGGCTATGGAACCACAACGGCGACACAAGCTTCAAGGCCGGTGGTATATGCGGTATTGGTGTAGGCAGTAACAATGGCAACTTCAATGGCAGCATACCAAACACCACAACCAACAAGAATGCCGGTGTTGCAGGCAAGAAATATGTAAAGGCATGGGGTACACAAGTGGACCACGCGCTTACAATTGTAGGCTACGACGACCGTATTGAATTCGACCTTGACGGTAATGGAGTATCTGGTGAAACAAGCAAGGATGAGGTTGGCGCATGGATTATAGTAAACTCATGGGGAAGCACATGGGGCAACAACGGATTCATATATTGCCCTTATGCTTATGGAGGCGCCACATTCAACAGCGATGGCAAATTCTCGGGTAATTGGTGGCAACCCGAACTATACAGGGTAAGAAAGGATTATCGTCCATTGCGAACCATAAAGCTCGAGATGAACTACTCACGCAGAAGCGAAATTAAACTGTCTGCCGGTATTTCGTCCGACATAAATTCCGACACACCTGAAAGAATAGTTGAATTCGAACACTTCAAGTATGCCGGAGACGGAAACTATGGTAATACAAAACCTGCACCTGAAGTTCCCATGCTCGGAAAATGGGCTGACGGAAAGATGCACACCGAGGCTATGGAATTCGGTTACGACCTTACCGACCTCACGAAAGGTTACGACCGCAGTATGCCTTTGAAATATTTCTTTATTGTAGAGACACGCGACTGGGCTACAGGAAACGGCAACATACATTCCGCATCAATAATGAACTATGAATTCAATGCCGATGGTATTGAAACACCGTTCATACTGCCGAACGGCAAACAGGAGATAAGGAATGCCGGTAACAAGACCATAATCTCTACCATAGTTTACGGCGACCCGTATTACGCTCCGCGCAATGCATTCATAAACAACAATTACCTGCAATGGAGTGCACCGTTGCCATCGGTGAATACAGTAACAAAATACTATATATATCACGACGACAGAAAGATTGCCGAAGTTTCTGCCGGCAGTTCAAGTTACAGTATCTCCTCTTCGGAGAGCAAGGACGGTGTTTTTGGAGTATCGGCCGTATATGAAGGTGATATAGAAACAGAAAAAGCTGTTGCCCCTGCACCAATTGCTTATGAAAGCACAAACAAGGCTATAAACCTGAAGACTTCGGGAGTTAGATTGCCCGACATTTTCAATGAGAAATTCGAAGAAGCCACAATTGAATACTACATCAAGCCAAACTCGTTGAAGAATTGGAATCAGGTAATCGGACCGGGATGGAGTACATTTATGATGCATGCCGAAAGTAGCGGACAATTCACTGCCGGTTGGAACACAACAACCAATGACCGATTCACCACAAGTTCATCTATATTGAGTAAAAATACATGGACACACATTGCACTTGTTGTAAAAGGCAACAAGATGACCCTGTATGCCAATGGTGTTGAAAAAGGCAGTTGTACATCGTCATATTATAGCGGCATCGGCGGTTTCGGAAATCTGGAACTGAGAGCGGAAAACGACGTTTACAACACCAACAACGATGCACAATATGACGAAATCCGCATATGGAATGTTGCAAGAAGTGCCAATGAGATAAAGGAATCATATAATTCGCAATATTCGGGAACATTGTGCCCCAAAGGACTCATTGCATATTATAAAGGTGATATAATCAATGTCAACGGCAAGGATATGTTGCACGAATACATTTCGGGCAAACATGGTGAATTCCTCAACAGCAGTTACAGCAGTGTTACAAGCAGCCAGTCGCTCAACGGCAACCAGACTCCCTCCGTTAATATAAACTCTATAAGCGGATATGTGTATGCCGGAACACCGGTAAAACTGTCGGCTACATACAACAGCGCAGTTTCGAACCTGAAATGGAGTGTTGCTGATGCGGGAATAACAAACCTTGCCGTAGCAGAGCCTCTTGTAACATTCAAGACTCCGGGCTATCAGACAATAAGTGTTGTTGCCGAAACCAGCAACGGCAAAACAGCAACCGATAACATGTCGGTATATGTATATGCCGAAAAGAATATAGATGCCACATTCACAGCAAGCAAGAGCAATGTGATAATGGGCGAAAAGGTATCTTTCATCATAAGCAACCCGTCATTCGGCGAGATGTACGAATGGAATATTACCGGAGCAGAAGAGAGTACCGTCTACGGTCAACACGGATATGCTGTGTTTAAGGAGCCGGGAAAACAACGCGTAACACTCAAAGTAACATCGCTCAGCGGAAACAAGAACGCAACCTACAGCATAGAGGTGGATGTGGCAGGTTCTGCACCCGTTGCCGATTTCGAGGTAACACCGGCAATACTTATGAAAGGCGAAAGGGTTTATCTGACAGACAAGTCGAAATACACCCCAATTAATTGGCTGTGGACAATAAAAAGTAATGCAAAAGAGTATGTAATAGAGACGCAACAAGGAAGCTTTACTCCCAAAAAGAGCGGTATCTATGACGTAACACTTGAAGTAAGCAACAACATCGGCTCAAACAGCACCACACGCGAGCGTGCAATAATAGTATGCAACGCCGACAGCAAGAACGGACTTAACTTCAGTGGCAGAGACAATGCAAAGGTTACCGCGTCAACAAACGGTTTCTCGGGACAGAGCAGCGCTTTCACCGTTGAATGGTGGATGTGCCCCGATAACCTCCAAAGCAACTGCCTTGGCATTGGAGACAGCGAATCGACATTCCTTGTTACCACTGATGCCGATGGAAGAGTATATGTGAATATAAACGGAAGAAAAATAAAAGGATATTCTGGTTATATAATCCCTAACGAATGGCACCATTATGCAATTGTATTGGAGAACGGTTATGTGACCAAGTACCGCGACGGCGAATACTATGAAAGAGACTATGTATCGTACAGCATACCTTCACTAAGCAAATTTGCAATCGGTAACGACAATGCCAGAATGAACGGACAGATTGATGAACTGCGCGTATGGAAAAAGGCACTTGGTGTCAGTGCACTCATTGAAGTCTGCAACCAGCCTATTGAAAACCCGAGTAGCTTCAGCGACCTTGTACTCTACTATGACTTTAACCAGAGTGGAGGCGATGTCATTGACCGCACATCGAACGGCAACAACGGTGTACGCAGTGGCTTTGGTCCCGATGGCGATGCTTGGGGATTGTCGAGAGGCGTGTTCTGTCTGAGCTACGGCGATGAGGTAACAAAAGAGGATGTAACATCGCTCTACCTTACAAACTATCGTGCAGAGTTTGCACACAGCAACAATCTCGTGAATCCCAACATAAGCAACCGTTTCTTTGAATTGACCGGATGGACAATTGAAAACGCCGTAATAAACGGCAATATAACAACAGGTGCTCACGTGGATGCCCAGAAGGATTATTTCATGACATTTACTTCGAATTGGGACGGATTCGGAGCGGTCAAGAACCACAAGACCTATCAGACAGTTACACTGCCTGCCGGAAAATACCGGTTTATTGCCAAATACTACGACAAATGGGAGGGCGAAAGCGGTAACAGCTATCTTGTTGCGGCACAAGGAGAGGGACTCCCCGATACCGAAAATGTTGCAAGCGCAATCGCCTATACCAAAATGAAGGAGTATGACCATGCAACCGTATTCTCGAATGAGATAGAATTTGTACTCTACAAAGAGACTGAGGTTTCGCTTGGTTTGGTTGTAAACCTTGATTATAAATCATGTCTGACAATCAAGGAGTTTATCCTGGAGTGGGAAGAACTTGAAGATAGCGGCGAAACCGTCATAGAGAATATTGAAGAACATAACAAAGAGGAAACAATCTATAATCTGCAGGGAATAAAGGTTCTAAAGCCCATAAAAGGCAATATCTATATAAAGGGCGGAAAGAAATTCTATGCCAGATAAAAGAGATGTCTTATATAACATTTGAATGATGAATAAGGAAAGACTTTTCAACGAGTTCCAGCCGGTATCATCCGAAGAGTGGAAGAATAAAATCATAGAAGATCTTAAAGGTGCCGACTATGAGAAGAAGATGATTTGGAAAACAGCCGAAGGGTTCAACGTAAATCCATTCTACCGCAAAGAAGACTTGCCGGCAGGATGCTGTGATACCCATCCTGGCAAGTTCCCGTTCACACGTGGAAACAAGGCTGACAACAATTGGTTTGTCCGTCAGGATATTGATATACCCGATGCCTCCGAAGCTAATGCAAAGGCAAAAAAACTTATTGCCGAAGGTGTTGATTCCATATCGTTCAAAGTAAAGGGCAAACTTGTAACACCGGAATATATTCCGACCATACTCGATGGCGTTGATGCCGAAAAGGTGGAATTGAATTTCGATGTATGTCCCGGTAAGGTAGTTGAATTCACCACCCTGCTTATTGAATATTACAGACAACGCGGATTCAATATTGAAAACATTAGAGGCTCTGTAAACTACGACCCGATAGAAAAGGAACTCTTTGCAGGCAAAATCATTGAAAATTACACCGAAGTTGCAAAAGCACTCATCAAGGCTACCTCGGCAATGCCCAAGTTCCGTTGCGTTGCAGTCAACTGCAACAAGCTGAACAATGCCGGTGCTTATATAACGCAGGAGCTCGGCTATGCTCTTGCCTGGGGTAACGAGTATCTGACCACCTGCACCGAAGCAGGCTTACCTGTTGACACCATTGCCAAAAACATAAAGTTCAATATGGGCATATCGAGCAACTTCTTTATGGAGATTGCAAAGTTCCGCGCAGCACGTATGTTGTGGGCAAAGATTGTGGAACAATATTCACCCGAATGCAGATGTGCTTGCAAGATGATTATACATGCCGAGACATCACAGTTCAACCTTACATTGTTTGATGCCTATGTAAACATGCTCCGCACACAGACCGAGGCAATGAGTGCGGCAATAGCCGGGGTGGAATCGATTACAGTTACACCATACAATGCCGTTTATGAGGAGGCTACAGACTTTGCCATGCGCATAGCAAAGAACCAGCAACTGATATTGAAGCACGAGAGTCATCTTGACAAGGTTACAGACCCTGCCGGTGGTTCGTACTACATAGAGAGCCTTACTGCATCAATCGCAAACGAAGCGTGGAAGCTATTCCTTGAAATTGAAAACAATGGCGGTTTCCATAAAGCGGTAAAGGATGGCAAGATACAGGAACAGGTGGAAGCAACAGCCAAAGAGCGTCGTACAGCCCTAGCAAAGCGCAAGGAGATTCTTTTGGGAACAAACCAGTACCCCAATTTCAGCGAGCTTTCTGAGGGGAAACGACCAAAGAGTGCCGCATGCGGATGCGGTTGCCACAGCGAAGAAAAGCAATCCCTCACTATCGCCACAAGACGATTGGCTGAAGATTTTGAGCAGTTGCGCCTGCAAACAGAGGAGAGCGGTCGCAGACCTAAAGCATTCATGCTCACAATCGGAAACCTAGCCATGAGACAGGCAAGAGCGCAATTCTCATGTAATTTCCTTGCAACAGCCGGATATGAGGTTATAGACAACCTTGGATTCAAGAGCGTTGAGGATGGTGTAAAAGCAGCACTTGATGCAAAAGCAGACATTGTGGTTATATGTTCGAGCGATGATGAATATGCAGAGTATGCAATCCCGGCATATCAAGCCATTGGCAATAAAGCAATATTCGTTGTAGCAGGTGCTCCTGCATGTATGCCGGAACTACAGGCTGCAGGCATAGAAAATTTCATCCACGTAAGAGTGAATGTTCTTGAGACATTGAGAGAACTTAACAGGAAGTTGGGCATTTAAATTATACAGCCATGAGAAAAGAATTCAATAATATAGATATTTTCGAGAGTGCAACGGTTGTATCATGCGATTCCGCAACTATGCCCGACAATGTTTGGGAAACAGCCGAACACATAAAGGTTAAACCAGTCTATACTGCAACCGACCTTAACGGTATGGAACACCTGGATTACGCGGCAGGTATTCCACCATTCTTGCGCGGACCTTATTCCATGATGTACACATTCCGTCCTTGGACTATACGCCAATATGCCGGATTCTCTACAGCAGAGGAGAGCAATGCCTTTTACCGTCGCAACCTTGCATCGGGACAGAAAGGACTTTCTGTTGCTTTCGACCTTCCTACACACCGCGGATACAACCCCGACAATGAACGTGTGGTGGGCGATGTGGGAAAAGCCGGTGTATCAATCTGTTGTATGGAAAACATGGAACAGCTATTTGACGGCATTCCATTGAACAAGATGTCGGTATCTATGACCATGAATGGTGCTGTGTTGCCCGTTCTTGCATTCTACATAAATGCAGCATTGGAGCAGGGAGCAAGACTCGAAGAGATGGCCGGAACAATTCAGAACGACATACTCAAGGAATTCATGGTGCGTAACACCTATATTTACCCACCGGCATTCTCTATGCGTATAATCGGCGATATCTTTGCGTACACATCGCAGAAGATGCCGAAGTTCAACTCGATATCGATCAGCGGATATCACATGCAGGAAGCAGGAGCATCAGCAGATATCGAGCTTGCATATACCCTTGCCGACGGCTTGGAGTATGTACGTACAGGTGTAAATGCAGGTATTGACATTGATGCTTTCGCGCCACGCCTCTCATTCTTCTGGGGCATTGGAATGAACCCGTTTATGGAGATTGCAAAGATGCGTGCGGCACGTATGCTGTGGGCAAAGATTATAAAGAGTTTCAACCCAAAGAACCCCAAATCAATGGCTTTGCGTACACACTGTCAGACATCGGGATGGTCGCTCACGGAGCAAGACCCTTTCAATAACGTGGGACGCACAGTAATTGAAGCTATGTCGGCAGCAATGGGACATACACAGTCGTTGCACACCAATGCCCTTGACGAAGCAATTGCACTTCCGACAGACTTTTCGGCACGCATCGCACGCAACACACAGATATACTTACAAGAGGAGACAAACATCTGTCGTGTAATAGACCCATGGGGTGGTTCTTACTATGTTGAGAGCCTTACACAGGAACTTGCCGACAAGGCTTGGAAACTCATTCAGGAGATTGAGGAGCTTGGTGGCATGGCAAAAGCCATAGAAACAGGAATTCCCAAGATGCGCATCGAAGAAGCTGCGGCACGTACACAAGCACGTATTGACAGCGGAAAGCAGATTATTGTGGGTACAAATGCTTACACCCTTACAGAACAGGAGCCTATAGATATACTTGAGATTGACAACACCGCTGTACGCAAGGAACAGCTTGAAGCCCTTGAGCGCAACCGCGCATCACGCGACGAGGTTGCCGTTAAAGAGGCACTTGACAAGATTACAGCATGCGCAGAAAACGGCAACGGCAACCTGCTTGAGTGCGCTGTTGAAGCGGCACATGCGCGTGCCACATTGGGAGAGATTTCAGATGCCTGTGAGAAAGTTGCTGGCAGATATAAAGCAATAATAAGAACCATTTCAGGAGTGTATTCAGCAGAGAGTCGCGACGATGAGAACTTTGAAAAGGCTTGTCGTCTAACCGAAGAGTTTGCAAAGAGAGAGGGACGTCGTCCCCGAGTAATGATTGCCAAGATGGGACAGGACGGACACGACCGTGGTGCAAAGGTCGTTGCCACAGGATATGCCGACTGCGGATTTGACGTGGATATGGGAATGTTGTTCCAGACACCTGCAGAGGTGGCACGTCAGGCGGTCGAGAACGACGTACATGCCGTTGGTGTTTCTTCACTTGCGGCAGGACATAAAACCCTGATTCCGCAACTTATCGAAGAACTTGATAAACTTGGACGTGGCGACATTATGGTCTTTGCCGGAGGTGTCATACCCGCACAGGATTATGATTTCCTCTACCGTGCAGGAGTTATAGGAATTTTTGGCCCCGGAACAAGCGTTGCCAAAGCTGCGTGTGAGCTAATGAATCTTTTTCTTGAGAAGTAAGCTTTAACGAAACGACAGGGTCCTTAAGGGTGCGCACCTTTAAGGACTTTGTTACGCAATATATACAAGTGCATATATATAACCATATGACAATTATGAAACGATTTTGGGTTTTGACATTGATAGTACTGACAAACTCGATGACACTTATGGCACAACCAAAGGTCAATGGCATAATACCTTTCCTTGATTCAAGTACAGGGCGTAGTCTGCTCTCGATTGACAAATCATTATGGGAAAAAGACTATACTGCATACATAACATCAAATGAGGAGAAGGAACAAACCATTACAATAGACGGTAAAACTGTTAATGAAACTCTGTATACATTCTTCAATATTGATGCAGACAGCCATTTTTACATCTCTATGCAATCTAAAGAAGAGATTACGACACAAGACCTCTCTTTTACATTCCTGCCGATAATGCACATCGAAGGCGATTTTGGATATGACTATTGCAATGCAACCGTAACGTTTCAGAACCCCAGTGAACCCCCTATTATCATGAATGCTTTGATAAAATGGAGAGGTGGCACGACAAACGCATCCGGAAAAAACAAAAGAAACTATAAGATAAAGTTCATTGATGATAAAGGAGAAAAGAAAGATTACCGCTTCTTTGGGTTACGCAAGGATAATGTCTGGATTCTCGATGCAGGGCAGGTAGACCTTTCAAGAGTCAGGAATCGCGCAGCTGCAGATTTATGGAACGATTTTGCACACAAGCCATATTACATAAATGAAGAGCCTGAAGCGTTGTCTGCATCAAGAGGTGAATTTGTTGAGTTGTTTGTCAACAATCGTTACCAAGGTGTCTTCAATATGTGCGAACCTATCGACAGGAAACAGATGAAACTTATGAAATTCAACAGCATGGACAGAACAATCCACGGAGGACTATGGAAATCTACAGGTTGGGGCTATGGTACATTCTGGGACAAACCGGATGAGTACGATAATACAAGTGAAAAATGGAACGTTTTTGAAGTAAAATACCCCGAGGTAGATGACTTGTGTCCTACCGACTACAGTACGTTATACAATGCGATTGACTTTGTCTGCAGTTCCACCAATGAAGAATTTGCGGATTATGCAGATGAATACTTCGACATTCCTGTTCTCATTGACTATTATATTTTTTGCAACATTCTGAATGCTTTTGACATTTGCGGAAAGAATATCTATTGGGCTGTATATGATAAAATGACTTCGAAAAAACTTACACCTGCAATGTGGGACCTTGACTGTACCGTAGGACAGAACTATACAAATAATCCGCTTCGCCCTGATTATGTAAAGCCGAACACGGATATACTGTATCCCACGAAAATAATATACAGGCTTGTAGAACTTGATGTCAACGGTTTCAACACACAGGTTGCAGAACGTTACAGTTCATTAAGAAATGAACACCTCTCAGCCGTAAACCTCATTGACAGGTACTCAAAGCTGATTAAAATGCTTATGAATAGCGGTGCTGCATCCCGTGAAGAGCAACGGTGGAGTTGCGACAGTGATATTTCAGGGCTTACACTCAATCTGCAAGACGAACTTGAATATATTACAGAATGGATAGAGGCTCGTTGCATACACCTTGATAAAACATGGTTGGAAACTTCTTGTATAGTAGATCATTACTTTAATACGATGCCTTCTTATACTATAAACATTTATGGTCAACCAGTCAATGACGATTATAAAGGAGTGGTCATAATAAACGGACGTAAAGTAATCCGCAAATGATAATTTCCAATATCGTTTGTTGGTATATGATTTCCATTTAAGATGATAAAGATATACCTTTGCAAGAATAATAAAGATTAATTGGTAAAATTGTAATGATTGTCTGTATAGCAGAGAAACCAAGTGTCGCAAAAGAGATTGCAGATATACTGGGAGCACGAAGCCGACACGATGGATATTTTGAAGGGAACGGATACCAGGTTACCTGGACATTCGGACACCTTTGTACCCTTAAAGAACCGCATGACTACACACCTATGTGGCAACGTTGGAATCTGGGTAGCCTGCCCATGGTTCCTCCACGCTTTGGAATCAAACTCATAAATGATAAAGGTGTAGAAAAGCAGTTTGCAACAATAGAGCGCATAATGCAGAACGCCGACATGATTGTGAACTGCGGTGATGCCGGTCAGGAGGGAGAACTCATACAACGTTGGGTGATGCAGAAGGCGCAGGCAAAATGCCCTGTAAAACGTCTATGGGTATCATCGCTTACCGATGAGGCCATACGCGAAGGATTTGCCACACTAAAAGACCAGAGCGAATATCAATCGTTATACGAAGCCGGATTGAGCCGTGCCATCGGCGATTGGCTTTTGGGCATGAACGCCACAAGACTATACACACTCAAGTATGGCAAAAACAAGCAGGTTCTTTCTATAGGACGTGTACAGACCCCCACCCTCGCGCTTATTGTAAGACGCCAACAGGAGATCGAGAATTTCGTTCCACAGCAATATTGGGTTCTTAAGACAACCTATCGCGACACCGTATTCAACGTAATACAGAAAAGAAGCGAAGATGAGCTGATGGCGGACATCGAGAAACAAAAAGAAAAAGCCGAGAAAAAAGGCATTGCCTTTGATATGTCTGAAGCGTGGAAAAAAGCCGAAGAAAGCAACATCGGTATTGAGCCCATTGCCAACAACGATGAAGGTCTGGCAATCCTAAACAGGATAAAAGATTTGCCATTCACCGTAACATCAGTTGACAAGAAGAACGGCAAGGAACTGCATCCGTCGCTCTACGATTTGGGTTCACTACAGAGCGAATGCGACAAGAAATATGGGTTGTCTATCGATGTAACACTGCAGACAGTACAATCGCTATACGAAAAGAAGGTAACCACATATCCACGTGTAGACACGACCTTCCTGAGCGACGACATATACCCCAAATGTGCAAATATCCTTAAAGGATTGCGCGATTATCAAGCACTTACAATGCCATTGCTCGATAAACCGCTTATAAAATCGAAGAAAGCCTTCGACAACAAGAAGGTTACCGACCACCATGCCATAATCCCTACAGGAGTATACCCACAGGGACTTACCGACATTGAAAAAAAAGTATACAACCTTATTGTCCTACGCTTTATTGCAGCATTCTATCCCGAATGCAAATATTGCACCACAACCGTACAGGGAGAGAGTGGCGGTATTCTGTTCAAGACCTCGGAAAAAGCAATCACAGACCCTGGTTGGAAAGTTGTTTTTGCAGGAGAACCATCCGAAGAGAACGAAGCGAAATCCATGCCCGCATTCAGCGTCGGAGAAAGCGGACCACACCTCCCCGAACTGATGGAAAAATGGACACAACCACCCAAGCCATATACCGAGGGAACATTGGTACGAGCAATGGAAACCGCCGGTAAATTCGTTGACGACGAAGAACTGCGCGATGCCATGAAAGAGAACGGAATAGGACGTCCGGCAACCCGTTCCGAAATCCTTAAGACACTCTACAAACGCAACTACATTGTAAAAGAGAAAAAGAACATTGTAGCAACAGAAACAGGCATAGAACTTATAGGCCTGATAAAGAACGAACTGCTCAAAAGTGCCGAACTCACCGGACGCTGGGAGAAGAAACTCCGCGACATCGAGAAAAAGCAATACGAAGCAAAAACCTTTATTGAAGAGCTTAAAGCAATGCTCAACGAAGTTGTAAATGATGTCCTGAGAGATAACAGATAAAATAAGAAAGTGAAAGCCGTCGATTATCGACGGCTTTCACTTTCTATAAGATTCAATAGTCTTTCTATAGCCTCCTCTTCAGGGATATTCTTTTCAACGCACTCTTTCTTGCGATAGAGCGAAACCTTTCCACGGGCTGCGCCCACGTATCCGTAGTCGGCATCGGCCATCTCGCCAGGACCGTTCACAATACATCCCATAACACCAATCTTGAGTCCTTTGAGATGCGATGTGGCAACTTTTATACGCGCTAGTGTGCCTTGCAAGTCGTACATTGTACGTCCGCAACCGGGGCAGGCAATGTATTCTGTTTTGCTTATACGCGCACGTGTTGCCTGTAATATACCGAATGCTATGGAATTTATCTCGGTAGCAGTTCCTACGCGGTTTTCAATCCACAAGCCATCAACAAGACCGTCGATAAGCAATACGCCAAGGTCTGCGGCGGCCTTAAGGCGCAAGGATTCCACAGATTCTTCGTTGTATGTGCGACGAATAACCACAGGTGCCATAATTCCATTATTGGCAAGCATGTGAACTACCGCTCTCAATTCGCCCACGGGATTAAGATGCTCTGATGAAGCAACAAGAACAACATCTTTAAGCGATTTTAGCTTTTCAATATTCTCAACAGTCAAGTCCTTGAGGGTTATCTCCACAAAAGCACCGTCGGTTGCTGAACCTATTTGTTTGAGTTCAATATCCGAAGCAAGAAAATCGGCTTTTACAGCCTCGTCATCGCTTATACCACCAATGACAACGGGCATATTCTCACCTCCGACAATTCCTGTAGCGACCGTTGCACGACGCACAGGCTCCTCGTAATTGAAACCATCATAAGGTTGCGCATCTATTACGGCATGCCCTGCACGAACAGAGATATAATCGACAAGTTCCTTGGCTACGGGAATTTCATTTTCGGGAGCCTCGGCAAGCGACACACGGAGAGTGTCACCAATGCCATCGGCAAGCAGAGCACCGATTCCCACAGCACTCTTTATGCGTCCGTCCTCGGCATCTCCGGCTTCGGTAACACCAAGATGAAGCGGATAAGAGATTCTCTCTTCTGCCATAACACGCACAAGACGACGCACCGTTGTTACCATCATTGATGTGTTGCTGGTCTTTATGGAAACAACAACATCCTTGAAATTCTCATCGCGACATATACGCAAGAACTCCATGCAAGACTCAACCACACCAGATGGAGTGTCGCCGTAACGGCTCATTATTCTGTCGCTCAACGAACCATGGTTCACACCAACGCGCACAGCCTTTCCCTCGGCTTTGCAGAGATTCAGAAAAGCTACGAAACGTTCACGCAGGCGTACAAGTTCGTTGGCATATTCGGCATCGGTATAATCGATATGCTTGAATGTGCGTGCAGTGTCAACATAGTTACCGGGATTGACACGTACCTTGTCGGCATATCTGGTTGCCGTATCGGCAACAGATGCATTGAAATGCACATCGGCAACAAGAGGCACACGATAGCCACGTGCCAAAAGCAGCTCTTTTATATTGCCAAGATTCACAGCCTCGCGGTTGCCCTGTGTTGTAAGGCGCACCAGTTCTCCGCCCTTGTCAACAATACGCATCACCTGCTCCACACTGCCTTCGGTGTCCATGGTGCTTGTATTGGTCATAGACTGCACCTTTATGGCGTGTCCGTTACCAATCTTTACACCACCGACATTTACCTCTACCGTGGCACGGCGTACGTAGTTGAACAGGTCGATATCAGTTTGTCTTATATTCATATTTCAATTCCTTGAGATCTTCGTTGGCTTTCTCTATCTTCTTCTTAAGATTCTCTTTGTATTCAGCCAAACGTGCGGCAAGAGCCTCATCGGCAAGCGAAAGCATCTCCACAGCCAATATAGCGGCATTCAAAGAGGCATTCACACCAACGGTTGCAACGGGAATTCCCGGAGGCATCTGCACAATTGCGAGCAGGGCATCCATTCCGTCAAGAGTGCTGTTGATGGGCACACCGATTACAGGCAATGTGGTGCTTGCAGCAATAACACCGGGCAGATGGGCTGCCATGCCGGCTGCAGCAATGATTATTTTTACTCCACGCTCCTTAGCACCTTTGGAAAAAGCCTCCACAGCCTCCGGAGTGCGATGTGCCGAAAGGGCATTTACCTCGAAAGGAACCTGCATTTCGTTTAGGAAATCTGTTGCTTTCTTCATTACAGGAAGGTCTGATGTACTTCCCATTATAACACTTACAATAGCTTTCATTATATATTTGTTTTATTATCCGTTCAATTTTTATGGACGCTCCTTTATCACGCCTTTACGATAAGCATACAACAGACGTTCAAGGTCGGCAACCTTTACCATAATTCCACGACCGATATCTGTATCGCGCACCTTCTCGCGCTCGCCCACCATCTCGACAATACTGATTGTTCCGTCGATATCTGTTCCGTTGAGAATTGCCTCTTCGGTTGATGTAAACGGTGTGAGCTGCACAAGTTCAAAGCCACGGCTGTGATATACAAGAGTGTAACCGGCAATACCTGTACGGTTATGATATATCTTTGAGAAACCACCGTCAATGACCATAAGGCGTCCGTCGGCCTTTATAGGTGTCTCTCCCTTGAATACGCGCACCGGAACGTGTCCGTTTATAATGTGTCTGTGATTACCCTTTACGCCGAATTCATCCAGAATCTTATCGCAGACATCAGGATTGTCGCGCAGGATGTAATACCATCCCTTAAGTTCTTTCTGCACCTCCTTGTCGTCAAGGAGATAACGCTCCAATGTAGCCATTCTTGCCTTACCGAAAAGAGGCGATTCGGGACCGCACCACAAGTACCAGAAGAAGTCGGCATACCTGTTACGGACTTCGGCATCTACATCGTTGTCAAAGGCTGTACGTGCCATACGCTCAACCTTTTTCATAAGTTCCTTTCCCTTTACAGGAACACCATCAAATACCACCTCACGCATTGAACCGTCCTCGTTAATGGGGATAGCGGCATGGAACATAAGATTTGAATTGTATATCACATACATTCCACCACGCATAAGCAGGCAGTTGACATGTGCCTGAAGACGTTCGCTGCGCATGAATGAATGGCGCAAACGGTCCATTACATCCTGCTCCTCGGGTGTGAGAGCATAAGGATTGGCAGGGTCAAGTGTAGGCCAGAGCTTATCCTTAAGCTCATACTCCTTGCCTTCTATCACAATAACACCCTTTTCCTTGTTTATGCCTTCCATAAGGCAACGGTCCATCATATTCCATTCGGGATGCTGCATTGCTATCTGTCCCGAGAGTTTGAACTCTATTACCGAAATTGCCTTATGCATCTGTGCTATAAGACGCACATCCTTCTCGGTGAAGTTTGTACGCTCCTCATCCACACGTGGCTGATAAATCTCGCATGGGTCATCGGCATACTGCTCCATGGCAAATGTTGCAAGTGGAACCATATTAATGGCATAACCGTCCTCCAGAGTCTTCATATTGGCATCGCGCAACGACAGACGCAACACACTTGCTATACAACATGTATTGCCGGCAGCTGCACCCATCCACAGAACGTCGTGATTACCCCAAGTGATATCTACATGATGATATTCACACAAGGCATCCATGATGTGGTGTGCACCGGGGCCACGGTCGAAGATATCGCCAAGGATATGCAGACGGTCGATGATTAGACGCTGTATAAGGTAACAGAGCGCCGTAATGAAGTGGTCGGCACGTCTTGTACCAATGATTGTCTCCACAATGACATTGAAATATGCCTGTCTGTTATGGAAATCGTTAGCCTCGTGCATCAACTCCTCGATGATGTAGGCATACTCTTCGGGCAGACTCTTGCGCACCTTTGAACGTGTATATTTTGAAGAGACATTCCTGCACACCACAATAAGACGGTTCAAGGAAGTCTTGTAATATTCCTCGAGAACGACATCGGTCTGACGCACAAGTTTCAACTTCTCCTCGGGGTAATAGATGAGCGTACACAGGTCTTTTTTCTCCTCTTCGCTCAAAGTATCCCCGAACAGTTCGTTCACCTTACGTTTGATATTTCCCGACGCATTGCGCAGGATATGCTGGAAAGCCTCGTGCTCGCCATGCAGGTCGGCTAGAAAATGCTCTGTCGGCTTGGGCAGATGAAGTATCGCCTCAAGATTTATGATTTCGGTGGTTACGCTTGACACTGTAGGGAAATCACGTGCAAGCAGACGCAGATATCTGATATCGTCCTTTACCTCTTCAATTGTTACATGCGATTTTGACATAACTCTCTGTATTTGGAAACGTCATTTATAGATACAATAATACCCGTCAAAGGTATTATCGCAAATTTACAGTTATTTTCTTAAATCAACAAAGATTACAGATTATTTAAAAGGCTTTTCTCACATTTTCCTGAGCCTTGCCACCGGAATATGCAACTGTTCGCGATATTTCGCTACAGTGCGACGTGCCACATTATATCCGCGCTCGGTGAGTTTCTCCTGCAACACCTGGTCGGTTAAAGGAGAGTTCTTGTCCTCGCTGTCCACAAGCTCCTTTATGACTGCAAAAAGTTCATACACCGACTGTTCCGTGCCATCGCTCTTTATAACCCCTTCGCTGAAGAAGTATTTAAGCGAACAGACATTCCATGGAGTCTGCACATACTTGCTGTTGCTTACACGAGAAATTGTAGAGATGTCGTAACCGGTAATCTTGGCTATATCCTCAAGAATCATAGGCTTGAGATAAGCCTCATCGCCTCCGTTGAGAAAGAAAGCCTTCTGCTTTGCGACAATGGCACGCATGGTGGAAAGCATAGTGTTTTCGCGTTGCTGCACAGCACTTATAAAACCTTTGGCAGACTCAATCTTCTGCTTAAGAAACATTGCCACGGCTTTCTGCTCCTGATTTCCGCCTGCCAACTGTTCGTCGAGCATCTGCACAAACTCGTCGCACACCTTCAGTTCCGGAACATGAGCATTGTTCAACGACACATAGACATTATCGTCCACTACGTCAATCACGAAATCGGGTATAATCTGCTGACGGCTGAAACCCACATTCTCGCTCAACGAAGCACCCGGGCGCGGATTCAGGCGCACGATGTCCGCGATGACGGCACGGCATTCATCCCTTTCCACACCAAGTTTGTCGGCGAGCTGCTCCCAACGTTTTGCCGTGAAATCGTCATAGAATTCAGCGACTATGCGCTTATGCAACAACACATCCTTATTCTCTTCGATACGACACAACTGCAACATCAACGACTCCTGCAGATTACGAGCCGCAATACCTGCCGGTTCAAATCCCTGAACAAGTTCCAGCACAGAGAGAATCTGAGCCTTGTCGGTCATTATATTGCCATATATAAGCAATTCATCCTCGATCTCCTCAATATCCTTGCGTAAGAAACCATCCTCGTCGAGAGAGCCTATAATATACTCCCCCACCGCCTGTTCCTGCGGTGTGAGCCTAAGTTCGCCAAGTTGCTCGAGCAGAGTATCGCCGAAAGATACGGAATCACCGATCACATAGTCTGTATTACGGCTATATCCGCCAAATACGGGAATCTCGCCGTTGCCGCTGTAATCGTCGTCGCCGTCCTGTGAAAAATCGGATATTTCATCTCGCTGCGAAGCATCCTCACTTGGCATCTCGTCGTTCTCCACAACCTCCAAGGCAGGATTATCGATAACCTCACTACGCACCCTGTCCTCGATTTCCATTGTGGTGAGTTCGAGGAGTTGAACAGTAAGCAACTGCTGTGGCGACAGCGTCTGCGTAAGAGTCTGTTCATGTTTCTGCGTCTGTGTAAAGCTGTTACCTGCCATGGTATTCTGTATGGTAATCAATATTTGAAACTGCTTCCACCGAGGAATTCACGTACTACCGATGTGGGTGGCAGTTCATCGTCCTGCAAAGGTACTACATATTCCAATAAATGCAAAAGTCTTCGCGCCTCGGAATACTCTTTTATGTTTTCCGGAACAGCACGCAGGATAGGTTCGGCATGCGTCTTAAGCACCGCAAGTTCATAGAACAGCGATGAGTTGAACATGACATCGGCATTTTCCTGATAAGGAAAAATCCACTCCTCCTCGCCCTTACGCACGTCGGTCCAACGCTGTATGGTCTCCACTGCCGAATAGCCGCGGTACTTTGCATCGCGTAGCATACGGCGCAACAGGCGGTTGTCGGATGTTGATATATAGTTGTGATAATCAAGCTTTATCGAAGTCAATGCCGAAACATACACGCGATACTTGTCGCTGTCGGCAACCTGTGAAGTGAGTTGCGGATTCAAGGCATGCGTTCCCTCTATCACAAGGATCATCTGTGGAGTGAACTTAAGCCTGTTTCCGCGATATTCGCGTTCGCCAGTCACAAAATTATAGTAAGGAAGCTCCACCTCTTCACCGGCAAGAATCTTTGTAAGCGTCTCATTGAAATAGGGCAAGTCGATAGAGTAAAGCGACTCGAAATCGTAGTCGCCATCGGGTTTGCGGGGCGTATGCGTACGGTTCACAAAAAAATCGTCGAGCGAGATTGCATAAGGGCGCAAGCCACAGGCAAGCAATTGCACACTCAAACGCTTGCTGAAGGTTGTCTTGCCCGAAGACGACGGACCGGCAATGAGCACCACCCTTGCCCCACGTGCCTGAATATCATCGGCAATCTTTGACAAGCGACGTTCCTGAAGCACCTCGGAAACATTCACAAGGTCCACTCCATAGCCCGAACGCACGCCCTTGTTGAAGTCGCCTATTGTCTCCACACCCATCTGCTGATGCCATGCCAGACGTTCCTCGAACAGGTCCTGCAACTTCTCCTGCGGAACCTTATCCTCGAGTTCTGTGGGGCGTTCCTTGTTTGGGACACGCAACAGCACACCATCGGCAAATCTCTCTATCTCAAAAAGATTTATGTAACCGGTGCTTGGCACAAGTCCATGATAATAACTGTCGATATAACCATCAAGCTCGTAGTAGCTTGTATACAGATGATCGTATGTCTCCAGCAGTTTCACCTTGTCGGTACGTCCAACTTTGCGGAACAGTTCAATAGCCTCTTCCGTGTGACATTCTACACGTTTGAACGGAATGTCGCTATTTACAATCTTATGCATCTTCTCGCGCACAAGAGCCACCTGCTCATCACTCATCGCATTATCCATACGACAGTAATAGCCTCTTGAAATGGCATTTTCGAAACGTACCATCTCACCCGGGAACACCTCGTTCATTGCCTTCATAAAGATAAAAGTCAACGAGCGCACATACATACGCATACCGTCGTCGGTTGTAATGTCGATGAACTCCACATCCTTATGACGGAACAAGCGCAAGGCAAGCCCATGGGTACGGTTGTTCACCCTTGCAGCTATAGGACCATAAGGCATATCAAGACCGAGACCGTCGTATATCTCCAACAAGGAAGAACCTATCGGAAAATCCCTTGTTACACCATTGTTCAAGCAATAAACGTGTATCATACCAATTGTTTTAAGTTTACGTTCACAGATGCGAAGATAAAAACATTTTGCAGCAAATCAACAATTTTCACTATTTTTAAATGCATATACTTGATATTGGTGAAACATTGTATTACATTTGCTATGTCAAGAAAAGTGCGAGAAGAGATTATGGAAAAGATGGCACAATACATTAAGAGCATCGAGATAGACTCATTGTGGAGCAACCGCAAGCACATCTATTGGGAACTGCGTCCCGACGTGAATATTCTCAGCGGCAGCAACGGCGTGGGAAAAAGTACCATAATAAACCGTTCGGCACGCCATTTGAAAATAATGCGTAAAGGGCTGATAACCACAAACCCCGAAGACGGAGTACATGTAAAATTCTACCCCGAAGATGCCACAAGCATACGCTTTGATGTCATAAGCAGCATCGACCGTCCGCTCATGAACAGCGAGATGCTCGACAAGATACCCGGTGCAGACATCCGCACCGAACTCGACTGGCAACTATACAACCTGCAACGCCGCTACCTGAATTACCAGGTAAACATAGGCAACCGCATAATATCACTTCTCACATCGGGCAACCCCGACGACCAGCGTCTTGCCACAGAGCTCACCAAACCGAAGAAACAGTTCCAGGACCTTGTTGACGAGCTTTTTGCCCCCACAGCAAAGACCATAGCACGCGACAGCAACGAGATATTCTTCAACCAGTACGGCGAAACCATAACGCCCTACATGCTCTCGTCGGGCGAGAAACAGATACTCGTGATACTGCTCACCGCACTTGTCCAGGAGAACCAACCAGGCGTAATGCTCATGGACGAGCCCGAGATATCATTGCATATAGAGTGGCAGCAACGCCTAATATCCCTGGTGCGCACACTGAATCCCAACACACAGATAATATTGTGTACACACTCGCCCGCAATAATCATGGACGGTTGGATGGATGCCGTAACAGAGATAGAGGACATTACAAAATAAGACAAAACAAAAGTGAGATATGAAAAGGCTTACCGAATATCTCAACTCAAAATTCATAGAAGCGGCAAATACCCTTCGCCCAAAGAAGGCCGCACAACGCATCATAGCATATGTGGAAAGTTATGATGACATATCGTTCTGGCGTTCAGTGTTCAACGAATACGAAAGCGAGAATGTACACTTCGAGATAATGCTCCCTGCACGTACGAAACTCACCAAAGGCAAGAAACAAGCAATGATGAACCTGCTTGGCAAAGCCTATGGACGCAACATGATAGCATGCGTGGACAGCGACTACGATTATCTGCTGCAAGGTGCAACAAGCACATCGCGTCAGATGCTGGGCAACAGATACATTCTGCACACCTACGCATACTCCATCGAGAACTACAGGTGCTATTCCGACAGCCTTAAACAGGTGTGCGTACTCTGCACACAGAACGACAGCAATGTGATAGATTTCAAAGAATTCTTCAAACTCTATTCGCGCATCTGCTACCCGTTGTTTGTGTGGAACATACTGCTATACAGGAAACAGGATACCCACACCATGAGCATACTCGACTTTTGCGAGATAGTGCGCATAACCTCTTTCACCGTAGGCAACCCGGCACATTCATTACAACAGCTCAGCAACAGGGTAGACCACAAGATAACTCTTCTGGAAAAAGAGTTTCCACAGTTGCAACACGAATACGACGAACTCAACAAAGAGCTTGCCACATTGGGAATACAGCCCGACGAAACATACTTTTATATACAGGGACATCACATAATGAACAGCGTGGTTATGCGCGTATTGCAACCCGTCTGCAAACACCTGCGCAGCAAGCGCGAAGAAGAGATAGAACGCTATGCCTACCACCGCCAGCAGTATAATAACGAGTTGGCATCGTACCGCCACACCCAATGCGATGTAGCGATGATGCTCAGCAAGAACACCGACTACAAGACAGCACCGCCATACCTTCGATTAAAGGCGGACATAGAAGAACTATTGGAAACAATAAAATAAAGCAGAAAGCGGTGGCTTTCTGCTTTATTCATCAAATATAGTCTATAGCACTTAACCGACAACAATCTTCACACTCTTTTCGCCAATCTTTATTATAGCAATATTTCCCTTAGAAAGCCCACTGCAATATTGGAATGCATAGTTTCCAATGCTTGCTACGCTGTTAGGAATTTCGATGCTTGCAAGAGAGGAGCAACCACCGAATGCTGAATATCCAATGCTTGTAACACTATAAGTGCCATTGTTATAAACAACACTCTCGGGGATTACAACACAGCCTGTATATTTTGTCTCTCCGGCGACAACGGTTGCTTGTTTTGATTCTGCATACAAAGTGTAGGCAATTCCGTCAATCACCACAGTCTCTGCTATTGCCGATGTAGCAGACAGCAATAACGCTATGAAAAGATTTTAAGTTTTTTCATTGTAATTCTTATTTAAATGTTTAAGAAGTCTGCTGTTATATTGTCATTTACAAACAGGACGTACCACATAGCCATTATTTCTATAACTGTAATAAGCATTACGGTAACTGATTCCGAAGAGTAACTGATACGCGCTGTTGGTTACCTTTTCGTGCAACGATTTCGTCCAATAGCAACCGTTAATACTTTCTGATATCAGTTCATCATCTTCCATAGAACCGGCAGCAGGCAAGAATATGCTGTTGCCGTTAACCTTGCTTGCTACACGACAACCCTTTACACCATTCTGCAATGTCCACTCCCATTCGCAATTATCAATAAGCTCCTGAACTTCCAGTTTTGTGGGCATACGCCAGTTACCACCCCATAGAACAGCGGCAACGTCATCTTCGGCATCAAGAACATTTTTGCCATCAACAAATCCTTTAAATCCGAACAGTTCATTGGTGTTGTATTTGGTCATGGTATTGTAGGCATCGTACGACCAGCTATATGCCGACCAATCATAATCACCCATTTCGATCTCTATCTCACCCCAGCAATAATAATTGCCATATTCCTCGGGTGTTGTGGCACCCACATTGCATGTTGCCCACTTCAAGCCACTTGGCAAGCCAAGATCAACATATTCATGAGCATTGTTGCCGGAGCCTAAATCATCACCTTCGTTATCGCACGATACAAGCAACGGAGAGAGAAAAGCAAGCATCATCCAAAAAGTAAAAAAAGTCTTTTTCATAAGAGTTTTATTTAGAATTTAATAATTACATAAACTCTACGAAAATAGATATTCTTTACACCAACAGATCAAGACTGGAAAGAGTATTTATTAATCATTTGCCGAAGTATTAAAAAAATATCCCGCTCTTTTCAGAGCGGGACACATATTCTTGATTACTATCTCTTCTTCCAGAACACCGGCGTGAGCAGCAGCAACACCGCAAAGAATTCAAGACGGCCTACAAGCATCTGGAATGCACTGAACCACTTGACAACCGAAGGCAGTGTGGCAAAGGAGTCCATAGGACCATAATGACCGAGCGCAGGTCCCACATTACCCACAGAAGCCACAGAGAGGCCGAATGAATCAAGGAAATCCATACCGAAGCACATATTGACAACGAGTCCAATAATAAGCATAAATATGTATATTACAGTATAGGCAAGAATTGCCGACTGCACCGATGTGGGTACAACCTTTCCTGCCATACGCACGGGAATTACGGCATTTGGATGCACAATACGCTTGAATTCATTTATCATCACCTTGAAAAGGATAGATATGCGCACACACTTCATGGCTCCCGAAGTGGAACCCGAGCAGGCTCCGAAGAACATAAGAGCACAGAGCAGAAGCCACAATATAGGCAACCATATAACATAGTTGGCTGTGGCAAAGCCCGTGGTTGTCTGCACCGATACCACCTGGAACAGTGCTGTACGGAACGAGAGTTCAACATCAGGCATTGCAGTAAAATATAATCCGGCAGTTATTGCTACGGTGAAAATCAGAACAATAGATGCATATGTCTTTACCTCTGTATCGCGGAACAGTTCCTTGAAACGGAACTTGAAGATGAACAGGTACAACAACGACATGTTTATACCGCTAAGGAACATGAACAATGTTGTTACGTACTCAATCAACGGCGAATTGAATGCCGCTATGCTTGCCTGTTTTGTAGAGAAACCGCCTGTTGCTATGGTTGACATGGAGTGACAAACGGCATCGAACCATCCCATGCCTGCAAAGCGGAACGAAACCGATGCAATGATTGTAAGCCCCACATATATCGTAAGAATCCAACGTGCCGTAACCGATATTCGCGGATGCAGTTTTGAGCGCATGGGCCCCACTGATTCCGCCGCAAAAAGATGAATATCGCTCAATCCGAATATCGGGAATATTGCAACCGTGAAGAATACTATTCCCAAACCACCTACCCAATGCGTCATCATACGCCAGAAAAGCAACGACTTGGGCAGAGCCTCTATATCGGTGAGGATTGTTGCACCGGTGGTGGAGAATCCCGACATTGTTTCATAAAAGGCATCGGTAAACGTGGGGATATCCCCCGACAGCATATAGGGCAACGAGCCGAACAAAGAGAATATTATCCAGCAAAGCGTTACAACCACATATCCGTCCTTGCGCGATATATTGCGTTCCGTTCCCCTGCATGCAATAGTGAACAGAGTACCCACGCCCACCATGGCTGCAATGGATATAAGCAACGGACGCATCATTGGTTCATCGTAATATAAGGCAACGGGAACGCTGCCAAGTAGGAATATCGCTTCAACAAAAAGCAGCATTCCAATAATGCGGAATATTATTTTGGGATGAAACATCACTTGAAGAATTTTTCCAATTTCTTGAGCACGTGCTCACGACAGAATATTACCACATGGTCGCCGTCCTGTATCATGGTGTTACCTGTTACATGCATACCTTCACCGTTACGTATAAGACCACCGATGTTTGCACCATCGGGCAGACCAAGACTCTTCACAGGCTTCCTTGTTATGTAACTGCCTTCGCGCACAGGGAATTCTGCAACAACAGCCTCGATGAAGGTAAGACACTTCACGCTGAGCACATCGGTATTCAGCAACATCTGGAAAATCTTGCTCGCGGCAATCTTCTTCTTGTTGATTACCGAACCTATGTCCATACTCTCTGCCATGGATATATAGTCGATGTTCTCGATCTCTGATATTGTACGATAAACACCGCCACGCTTTGCTGCCATGCAGGCAAGGATATTCGTCTCGGAGTTGTCGCCAAGAGCAATGAAGGCATCGGTGCGCTCTATACCCTCGCTACGCAACAGTTCGGGATCACGTGCGTCGCCGTTGATAATCATCACACGGTCGTCCACAAGCTCAACAAGTTTGTGGCAACGGGCAAGGTCGCTCTCTATAATCTTTACGTTTATATTGTCGGGGATAAGATTTGCCGTACGCACAGCAATGCGACTGCCACCCATTATTATAAGACTGCTCACCTCGGTAAAATCCTCTTTACCGCAGATGGTACGCATATACTGAATCTTCTCGGCTGTTGTCATGAAACAGACAAGGTCGTTTACCTGAATCATGTCGTTACCACGCGGAATAATGGTTTCATCGCCACGTTGTATGGCAACCACATGATAAGGAATGTCTGCCGGGAAGTCCTTGAGGGGAATATCCTTGATAGTGGCATTCTCCCTTATCTTCACACCAATCATCACCAGCGCACCGTTCTCGAACTCGAGCATCTGGCGCATCCAACTATATTTGATATTGGTAGCTATCTCCTCGGCGGCAAGCTGTTCGGGGTAGATAAGCGTATCCACACCCAGCGACTCGAAATACGATTTGTGCTTGGGTTGCAGATATTCATAATTGTCGATACGGGCAATGGTCTTCTTTGCTCCAAGATAGTGTGCAATGATACATGCCGTAATGTTACGGCTCTCATCGGGAGTAACGGCAACAAAAAGTTCCGCATTGTCCACGCCTGCCGACTTCTGTGCCGAGATTTTTGTAGGATCCCCCACAATAGCCTGCAAGTCGAACAGCGACTCCATCTTACCAAGTTTCTCCTCGCTCTCGTCAAGCAGAACAACATTCTCGTTTTCCACCGAGAGCATCTTCGCCAAGTGAGTTCCCACGGCACCGGCACCGGCTATGACAATTCTCATAAATTCTTGAAATTAAGGATAGCGTCCAACACACTCTCTTTATCCATACCGCACACACGGTACAACTCTTCGGGTGTTCCGTGCTCCACAAACCTGTCGGGAATACCCAGAATCCTTATTGCAGGATTATAACCGTTTTCAGCCATATATTCAACAACTGCACTTCCCAAACCTCCGGTTACACAACCATCTTCCAGCGTAACAACATACTTGAACTTTTCACCCACTTCGCGCAGGATATCGGTATCTATCGGTTTAAGGAAACGCATATCGTAGTGTGCCACACTCACGCCCTGCTTTACAGCCTCATCAACAACACTCTCCATAACCTTGCCAAGCGGACCGATTGTAAGGAATGCCATGTCGCTTCCCTGACGCATGAGACGTCCCTTGCCGACTTCAACCGCCTGGAGCGGACAACGCCAATCAACCAGCGAGCCCTTACCACGCGGATAGCGTATCACAAACGCACCCATGTCGGGTTGCACGGCAGTGAACATCAGTCTTCGCAACTCGCACTCATCGTAAGGCGATGATATCGTAAGATTCGGTATCGGACGCAGATAAGCAAGGTCGAAAGCACCATGATGCGTAGGACCGTCCTCACCCACGATACCCGCTCTGTCGAGACAGAGCACGAAGTTCAGACGCTGAAGCGCCACATCGTGTATAAGGTTGTCGTATCCGCGCTGCATGAACGAAGAGTATATGTTGCAGAACGGCACAGCACCACCCTTTGCCAGTCCGGCAGAGAATGTTACCGCATGACCTTCGGCAATACCCACATCAAAGAAACGCTCTGGCAACTCATTCATAAGTTTGTTCATAGAACATCCTGTAGGCATGGCAGGAGTGATTCCGATGATGCGTTCATCAGCCTTTGCCAGTTCCACAAGAGTCTCACCGAACACATCCTGAAAACGCGGACTGCCACCCTCGGTAACAATACGCTCACCGGTTTCAATATCAAACATTCCCGGCTGATGCCATACTGTCGCATTCTTTTCGGCAGGCTCCCAACCCTTACCCTTGGTGGTGTGTATATGCAACATACGCGGACCTTTCATATCCTTTATACTGCGCAGCATACGCACCAGTTCGTGCACATCGTGTCCGTTTATAGGACCGAAATATCGTGCACTCATGCCCTCGAAGATGTTACGTTGGCGGAAAAGCATTGCCTTAAGACCGTTGTTGAAACGGATGAGCGCATTCGCACGTTCCTCGTTCAGAAGACCAATCTTACGCAATCCTTGGGCAATCTTGAAGCGTATCTTGTTATACATTCTTGAAGAGTGCATGGATATGAGCAGCTGGCTCATGCCACCCACACTCTTGTCGATAGACATATTGTTGTCGTTAAGGATAACAAGCAGGTTGTTTGGAGTGTTCGAAAGGTTGTTCAAACCCTCGTATGCCAGACCACCACTCATTGAACCGTCACCGATTATTGCCACCACATGTTCATCGCGTCCTTGCAGTTTTGCAGAAACCGACAAGCCCAACGCCGCCGATATGGAGGTAGAGGCATGACCTGCAACAAAAGAATCGTATTCACTCTCCTCGGGCGAAGGGAACGGCTTTATGCCACCGAACCTGCGGTTTGTGTGAAAACGGTCCCTGCGTCCTGTAAGAATCTTATGACCGTATGCCTGATGTCCCACATCCCACACCAGTTTATCGTCGGGAGTGGAAAATACATAATGCAGAGCCACGGTCAGTTCCACCGAGCCGAGACTCGATGCAAAATGGCCCGGATTATTCGCCAAAGAGTCTATTATGAATTCCCTAAGCTCGCTGCACACCTGCGGCAAATCCTTCTCGGGCAGTTGCCTGAGGTCGGCAGGTGAATTTATCTTCGAAAGCAAAGGATATTTTGTCAAATCTTCCATTTCCTGAATGTTTTACGCATGCATGTTCACATAAACAGGCATACTCTTTACAATTTCTGTACAAATATACTATATTTCTTAATGAAGTTAACTATTTTTGCATTAATTTGAATTACAGAAAGTATTCTCAACAATAATGACACGCTTCAGAACCACTATCGAGCTGCCCGAAGGCGAGCATAACATAACCCACAGAAGCAACATTCTGCTCGCAGGGTCCTGTTTTGCAAGCAACATAGGAGCAAAGCTTGCCGAAAGGAAATTCAACATAGGAATAAATCCTTTCGGAGTGTTGTATAACCCCCTGTCGATATCAGCCATGTTTGAGCGGATTATCGACGGCAGACTCTTCGGCACAGATTCGCCCGAACTGGTTGAACATGGCGGAAAGTGGCACAGCATACTGCATCACGGCGACTTCTCACGCAACACAAAAGAGGAACTGTTGCATGTCATAAACAACGGCATAGAAGAGAACCACAACAGAATAAAGGAGTGCGACACGGTGATAATCACATTGGGAACCGCATACGCATACACACGTAAGAGCGACAACACCATTGTGGGCAACTGCCACAAATTGCCTGCAGACACATTCACACGTCGACTGCTGGGCATAGAAGAGATTGTGGAAGCCACATCGCGCATCATCGACAAGCTACGCGCCATAAATCCCGATACAAGGCTCATATTTACGGTAAGCCCCATAAGACACCTGCGCGACGGAGCGCACGACAACCAGAAGAGCAAGGCAACCCTGCTGCTTGCCATAGACAGGATAATGTCGCTCTACCCCGGGAATGTTCTCTATTTCCCTGCATACGAAATCGTGCTCGACGAACTGCGCGACTACCGTTTCTATGCCGACGATATGGTACACCCGTCCCCGGTTGCCGTGGAATACATTTGGGAATGCTTCGGCAATTGCTACTTCAACAAAGAGACTATAAAGCTCAACGAAGAGATTGAAGCCGTTGTACGTGCGACAGCACACCGGCCATTCGATGCCGAATCGGACGGCTACAGGAACTTCCTGCGGAACCTGCTTGGAAAAATGACTGACATTGAAGAGAAATATCCGTATCTTGACTTCGAAAACGAGAAAGAACGATGCAATACACTATTGAGCAAATAAGAACCATAACAAGGGCAAACGGCATAATTGTTGCCCCCGACAACAAAGTAGCGCGACTGCTCACCGACAGCCGCTCGCTCAGTTTCCCCGAAGAGACACTCTTCTTCGCCATAAAGACAAAGCATGGCGACGGACACAACTATGTAAAGGAGCTTTACAACAGAGGAGTCCGCAACTTCATAGTGAACCGCACCGACGGCTTCGAAGAGCTCGAGAACGCCAATCTGCTGGTGGTAAACGACAGCCTTAAGGCACTGCAGAGCCTTGCAGCCCACCACCGCGCACAGTTCAACATACCGGTAATAGGCATCACCGGCAGCGACGGCAAGACCATTGTAAAAGAGTGGCTCTACCAGCTCACAGCCGGCAACTACAATGTAACACGCTCGCCACGCAGCTACAACTCGCAGATAGGTGTACCCCTTTCGGTATGGAAACTCAGTGGCGACAGCACCCTTGGCATATTCGAGGCAGGCATATCACGTGTGAACGAGATGGAGAACCTGCAAAGCATAATAAAGCCAACAATAGGCATAGTAACCAACCTAAGCAGCGCACATCAGGAGAATTTCAAGACCATGCAGGAGAAATGCCTTGAAAAACTCACTCTGTTCCGCAGATGCGACATAGTAATCTACAATGCCGACGACGAGTTGATGGCAAACTGCGTAACCCGTTCACATCTGCCCTCGCGCGAGATTGCATGGTCGCGCAAGGACCCCAAACGTCCATTGTTCATACACTCTATAGAGAAAGACGACACAGGTACCACAATAAGATACCATTATCTTACAATAGAGAACAGCTACCGCATACCGTTCCTCGACGATGCATCGATCGAAGACTCGATAAGTTGCCTTGCAGCAGCATTGTACCTGATGATTCCTGCCGAAGTGATTGCCGAACGCATGGCACAACTGGAACCGGTAGCCATGCGCCTCGAGGTAAAAGAGGGAAAACGCGGTTGTATAATCATCAACGACAGCTACAATTCCGACACTGCATCGCTCGACATAGCACTCGACTTTATGGAGCGTCGCGGCAGCACACTGCCCCACCTTAAGCGCACACTCATACTCGCCGACATAAAACAGACCGGTGAAAGCGCACAGAACCTCTATCGCATAGTGCTGCAATATCTCGAAGAACGCAAGATTGAGAAATTCATAGGCATAGGCAAGGATATAAACTCACAAGCCTCAAAATTCAGGAAGTCGGATATCGAGTGCCACTTCTTCAACAGCACCGAAGAGCTGCTTGCATCGCATATACTGCGCGAGATGAACAACGAATGCATTCTAATAAAAGGCTCGCGCTCATTCCATTTCGAGGACGTAACAGAAGCATTGGAAAAGAAAGTGCATCAGACCATACTCGAAGTGAACCTCAGCGCGTTGCGCGACAACCTGAACCGTTACCGCAACAACCTGAAACCCGAGACCAAGACCGTGTGTATGGTAAAGGCATCGGCATACGGAGCCGGAGCACTCGAAGTGGGACGCACCCTTCAGGAGTGCAACATCGACTATCTCGCCGTAGCCGTAGCCGACGAAGGAGCAGAACTGCGTCGCGACGGCATCACCACAGGTATAATTGTAATGAATCCCGAGCCAAGTTCATACCGCACACTCTTCGACAACAAACTCGAGCCCGAAGTATTCAGCTTCGGCATGCTCAAATCGCTCATACACGCCGCATGCCACGAAGGCATAACCGACTATCCAATACACATAAAGATAGACACAGGCATGCACCGTCTGGGATTCCTGCCCGAAGAGATACCGGCACTCATCGAGATGCTCAAACGTCAGAGCGCACTTACACCGCGCTCCGTCTTCTCACATCTTGCAGGAAGCGACAGCCCTGCTTTCGACCAATTCACACGTACACAGACTGCACGCTTTCAGCAGGCCGCCGACATGTTACAGGAAGCCTTCAACCACAAGATACTGCGCCATATATGCAACAGTGCCGGTGCAGAACGATTCACCGACGTGCAGTACGACATGGTGCGCCTTGGCATAGGACTGTACGGCATTTCGCCAATAGAAAACGGCACTACCCTGCGCCCCATATCCACATTAAAGACCATAATATTGCAGATACACGACGTTCCTGCAAGCGAGACCGTAGGTTACAGCCGCAAAGGCACTCTAAAGCGCGACTCACGCATAGCGGCCCTGCCGATAGGATATGCCGACGGCTTGAACCGCCGTCTGGGCAACAGCAAAGGCTATTGCATAATAAACGGCAAGAAAGCCCCCTACATAGGAAACATCTGCATGGACGTATGCATGGTAGACGTTACAGACATAGACTGCAAAGAAGGCGATATTGTAGAAATCTTCGGCAAGCAGCTACCCGTAACGACAATAGCCGAATGGCTGGAGACAATCCCCTACGAAGTGCTCACATCGGTTTCCGACAGAATAAAGCGCGTATATTACAGCGATTAAATATTTTGCGGTTGCAGCCACTGCAACCGCAAAATATTCCTATACAAAATTCGCAACGAATATGTAGAATATCAGTAACGGTGTAATATACCTTAACATAAACACCACCACAGGCGCAACATAGCGGTTGACCGTATCGTTGTTGGTAAGCTCCTCCTTCATAAACTTACGGTCCAGGAACCACGACACAAGCACACAGGTGAACATTGCGCCAAGCGGCATCATCACATTTGCCGTGAGTTTGTCGAAGATATCCAAGTAATCCACACCGAAGAGTTTGCTGAATGTGAGCACACTCAGCACAACAGATATTCCCGTAGTTGTTATTGCGGCAGCCTGACGCGACAGTTTGAACTCCTCGGCAAAGTATGCAGTAAGCACCTCGTGGAACGAGATAGTAGAGGTTAGCGAAGCAAGCATCACAAGTACAAAGAAAATCGTAGACCACAGCGGGGCAAGCGGCATACCCTTGAAAATCTCGGGCAGGGTAACAAAAACAAGCGAAGCACCCTCAGTTGGTTGCAAGCCCGCGCTGAACACAGCAGGGAATATCACCAATCCCGCAAGAACCGACACAAGCAAAGTGAGCAACGACACATTCAGCGACGTTGAAACAAGGTTATTGTTCTTCTTGAAATATGAAGCATAAGTAACCATGCAACCCATACCCACCGACAGCGAGAAGAATGCCTGACCAATAGCCATCATGATGGTCTCGGGAGTGAATGCCTTCGCAAAATCACACGACAGGAAGAAACGGTATCCCTCTGCCGCACCCGGCATGAATGCCACACGTACAGCCATCACAATAAGTATTATAAAGAGCAAAGGCATCATAACCTTCGCAGCCTTCTCTATACCCTTTTCCACACCACGCGATACAATGAAATGCGTCATTACAATAAACAGAACACCATATATCAGCGGACGCCACGATGCCTGGAACCCTTCGAACTGCTCCTTGAAGGAGAGCGACGAAGAGTACAACTCCGTTGTTGCAGAACTCACAAGATATTCCAAAGACCATCCGGCAATAAGATAGTAATAACCCGAAATGAACAAGGCGCACAGCACACCGCTGTAACCCAGCCAGCTCCAACGCTTTGAAAGAGAGCGGAATGCTCCCACAGCGTTCATACGTGTTCTGCGTCCTATGGCAAATTCCGCAAGCATTGCAGGCATACCAACCACAAGCACACTCAAAAGGAATACCAACAGGAATGCCGCACCACCATGTTTGCCGGCAATATAAGGGAAACGCCACAGCGCACCCAGACCAATGGCACTGCCGGCCGCAACCAGAATAACACTCAATTTACCCCCGAAAGAGGCTCTTTTATTTTCGCTCATATATTTTCAGTAATAGAAATTGAGCCGCGAAAATAGTAAAAAAAAATGGAACGGAAAGCATAAAAAGGCC
>JAEIGA010000267.1_pt1 | contig 74640 bp, 99 predicted proteins | sample 9270691 | NCBI WGS metagenome assembly JAEIGA01 (sample SAMN17057246, study PRJNA624740) | gut metagenome | biome: biome; isolation source: fecal sample | host: Bos grunniens | place: China: Xizang | collected 2019 | reverse complement strand
TCTCTTTTTGCAAATGATCCTATCATTTTTGCATTGTGATTTACATTGTTGCTTACTATGGAATATCCCAATCTAGTAGTAGATATCATTGGAAATGTTACATCGTCTCTTTTTAATTGTGCTGAAAATCTTATAGCATTTTCTACAGGAAGAATATAAACAGTATTGCTATTAAAAACTTTTCTGAATTGATTTATAATAGCATCATCATAGCTTTTTATGCTCATTTTCTTCATCCCTTACAATATCTACAAATTTATGATAACTATGCCGAATCCAATTTAGAGGTGGTACAACATCGTTTCCGTATTCACACAATCTTATTAGATAATTCAAGTTATTGTTTGTACCAGTACATTTTATAGAGTCTGGTACACCATAATAACATTTTCCTTGATTTGCATTGTAAAAACAATTCAGATTATTTACATATTGATATGGTATATTTGATATGCGGAACTTATTCCCGACAACATCTAGCAGATTATTTTCTTGCAATTTTGTCTCTATGACTTTCCATTTTGGTAAAATGATATTCGATTTTAGTATTGTTTTGAATGTATATAAATACCCATAGCATTTAAGAATGTATCTGTTTACATCATTATTTTCTGTATCTTCTAAACTAATCGGGAACCATATTTTCATAATCAGTCATCCAAATTCATAAAAACATTATTTTCATACTTGTATTTATCGAGTTTTTCTTTTGGTGTTTTATTAAAGAACACCGGAGCTAATTTACATACCCAACTATCTGGAAACTCTAATCCGGATTGTATATCAGTTATAACAAATGTTCTTTTATCTGTTAGCGGTTGTGGTGGTATAATACTTATTCTACAGCCTTTACAAAGATTAGGTGTATCAAAAGGTAATGTAGCCATATAAGGTTTATCATCTGGTATTTCAGAAACCCAACCATACTTTCTTAAAGTAGTAACTTTAGGATTTTCGTCAAATATAATATCTAACGGAATTTCCTCTGAAAAACCTTTTGGAACTTCTTCTGCATATATAGTAAAATTCATATCAATAGGATATTGATACAATACTGGAATTCCTCTTAGCTTTGCCATTTCCTTAAAGAAATTTCTAAAGATAGTAGAATCATTCTTAGTAAGTAGTCCCATTAAGCATTACCCCCAAATCATTTCTTCTGCTACCTTTGGATTTGCTCTTATATAATTAAGCCATGCTTTTGCCGCCGCAGGAATCCATCTTTTACCATATAAAACTGCCAGTATGTGTTTGCAACAAAAACCTTGATTATTTTTTACATTACGAATTGTTGGCGGTCTATTTTGCTGAAGACCATATTTAGCACCAGCTTGTGTTACATGAAAATCAAATCTATATTTGAAATCATCACAAGTGCAGGCAATATACAAATCTTCATCGTCTAATGCATCTGATAAACACCTTGTCAATGTTTTTAGGTCTATTCTTTTCCACCTGTTCTTACCGCTCCAACTTCCAACAATCATATACAGATTGCTGAAAGGACCCTCAAATGAAATAGTGACGAAATAATCTCCAACACGAGAAGTCCATGTAAATGTATCAGATGTAAAAAGGCTTTCAAAATCAACATTGTTAAAATCTTTAGCTTTATAATTTTTCATCTTTTGCCATCTACCGGGATTCTGTGGTGTTCCTCTTGCTTCTCGTTTAGACTTATTGAGTATTTCCCATCTAGTTATTTCATTTAAGGGGAGTTTATGATTGTTTAACATTTATAAACTCCCCTTTCGACTAATTATTCAAAATTACTTTCTGTTTCTTCTTGGTCTAGCAGTTCTGTTCACAGACTCACTTAAAACCTTACCAGTAACAGAATAGGTATTCTTGCTTTCCCTTGCCTTAAAGCTATATTTCAATGTAGCAGGAACAATCATGCTTCCCTTCATATAGCACTCAACAATAAATGTTGCACCGGCATTTTTAATGGATTCAGTGAATGGACCAGATTCTCTGAATCTAAGTGTCATCCTCTTTCCAGTCTTGAAACCTTCGGAGATGAACTTAATATTTCTCTTAGAACCCTTTGTGGTAGTAACAGTACCTTCAAGTGTCATTCTGTTGCCACGAACAGTACCCTTGGAAATACGAACAAACTTTACATTAGAGTAATTTTCCTTTGCAAACTTTGTAAGCATTCTGTTGAATGTCTTTTCATCAAAAGCAATATCTCTGGATTCAGTAACAGGAGTATATGCCTTTCTTGGCATTGCCTTTCTAACAGGTCTAACTCTTCTTGCGGATTCAACCTGTCTTGTAGAGCGTCTTGCAGGTCTGCGTCTTACAGATTCAGCCTTACGACGAAGTGTTCTTGCACGAGAGCGTCTGACAGATTCCTCAAAATCTTCGTCATCCTCTTCCTCAACATCGACAAATTCATCATCAAATGCTTCTTCATCTTCACCAGCATCTTCTTCTGTTTCATCCTCGACTTCAACATCATCAATTTCTTCTTCGTCCTCGTCAGAAAGTTCCTCTGTAGGAGTGATAACACCAACAACAATCTGTTCACCAGTTTCACCACAAACAGGGCAAGTTTCTTCTTCTGTCTCAAAGTCCTCTGTAATCTCTGCATCGGTAACATAGTTAGCACCGCAAATAGAACACTTGCAAACATGATCGCCAACAAGTTCCTCTGCCTGCTCCTCTGCCTGTTCAAGATCGTCCGGAACTTCATCCATTTCTGGATCAATAACCAAAACAACATCATCATTAGGGGTATAATCTGCAACAACATCAGATTCAGCGGCTTCTTCATCTTCAAGCATAAGGAAATTGGAAAGGGATTCTAACTTTAGCTTGTTAGCTGGAATGTTGAATGGTCTGCGTCTCTTTGCAGAGCGTCTGACGGATTCCTTGACAAACTTCTTAGCGGGTTTCTTTGCTGTCTTTTTAGCATCAGACTTATGAAGCTCTTTGTTTGTCAGTTCAAAAACATTGATATCAGCCATAATCAAAAACTTCCTCTCTAAAATATTCTAGTCGATTGGAAATACAAGATCATCATTCGTTTCAAGGAATGTTCTAATTTCTTGTATTTCTGTGTTTGCCTCTTGTAACATAGCTTCGCCATCCAAGCTATAAGCAGAAGAATTCAAAGTATATTTACTTCTGATTCTACCAATAGCTTGTTTAGCATAAGCTGTTGCAAGTCTTAATATTTTATCCATCCAAAATACTTCTGTTATCTCTTCAACATCTTTGTAATCAGGAATATATTGAATGGTAATTGCATTGGTAAAAGGTGGATTCATTGTTACACTTAATTCTTTTGTATGTGCATCCCAAATAAAATCCAAGTCCGTCGATATAGTGTTTAATTGCTGTAATCTTAACATTCTATCTGCATAAGCCTCCATATTCGTTATTGCTGAATATGTAAGATTTAGTCCGAAAACATCTAAAGTATTCATCGACAGACTATTGTATGAATCAGGCCGCATAACATTTACCACGCTATAAACATTCTTATCTTTCAAGTTTATAGTACATCCAATGCCGTTTGCTCTGGCACCGAAAGGCAAAGTCATATACGCCGGTGTCGTAACATATTGTTTAATTTCTCTAAACGCCCTGTTAATACATCTAACTATACCACTTTCACCAATTTCAATTTCAACAGAATTATCGCCAATTCCGCCCAATGAAAACATGATTTCATCAGTATATTCAGCTAGAGTCATTTATCAACAACTCCGTTCTCAACAAGAAGTTTTACCAAGGTCTTTACAGAATTGTTTCGTTTGTACTTAATGCTAAAGTTATCACAGAGATTGAATAAATCCTCTTTATCCATTTGCAAAAGTTTCTCTTCTGTAAATTCCTGATTCGTATTATCAATTTCTTCACATCCGGTATCAGGTTTACTAACTTTCGTTGTTTCTGCTATCTCCCTAGCAATCGGAGAAACAAAATTATCAACAATAGAACTGTTATTAAACGCACCGGATTCTAATTCATATATCTTAGATGTGTCCGTTATAATTTCCAAACCATAACTCGAAGTATCTCTATTAGACATTGCCGTCCAGTATGCAGTTTCTCTTTCAGAATCTACATCAAAAACTACAAAACCTCTCGGCTTTATAAGTAGTTTTTCTCCATTTACTCTACAAATAGTATGGTTTGAATTTCTAATGTTTTTTACAGCAACTTTCATATATCTTATCTCCATTTACAATTTTTAATTTATGCCCTGTATCCGGCTGGAGGAACACCGGATACAAGACATAGTTATGAAAAAAGCTATTGCTTTAATCAACTTAGAAATTACTCAGTAGCAACTGTGATCTTAATTGTTGCGGAAACAGGAATATTACCGTTGTCATCACCAGTTGTGGTAGTAGCTGTAATAGTAACAGTACCGTCTGCTACACCAGTAACAGTTCCACTTTCAACTGTTGCAACATCTTCATCACTAGATGTATATGTAACATCAGAAGCAGTAAATCCAACACCTGTTGCAGTAATAGTTGCAGTACCGGCAGGAGCAATAGTTGTCTTATCTGCTGTCAAAGTAAGTGAGTAAGTAACAACAGGAGCATCTTCAACAGTAACTTCAACATTTGGATATTTACCAACAAGACCTTGATAATAAATAGCCTCATCAGCAATATCAGTCATGATTACAAGTTTAGAAGATGCCGGAAGAATGAAATACTGTAACTTCTTCCAAGCCGGAATAGAAACTGCACCGCTAAGAAGTGTAGCAGAATCAGCAACCCATTCATCATAAGGAGTTTGTGGAGTTGTAATTCCAGAAGGGGAAATAACAACTAGAGGCTTATAACCTTCACCAACAACAGTAGGATCTGTATTCTTGTTGATGATAGTAACAGTGTACTCTGTAAGTGCCATAAGTTATTCAATCCTTTCTATAAAAATTCTAATTTGTGTAAGTCATAGGATTATTTCTAACCCTATGACTTACCATATTTAATTATACATTAAAACTAACGCAATGTCAATACTTTACAATGTTAAAACATTAAATGTTATCAGTAAAATCAACCAGTAATTCTACCACGGAGGTACATCTTGCCATTGATCATCTTAGTACCATAAGATGTGGCATAACCCTGTTGACCTCTGAAATCAGCAGGCATTAGGATATCTGTGCTAAGTACAGGCATATAAGGTGCATATACAAATCCAGTTTCGAGGAAGTTAGTACCCTTATAACCAAGTACGAAAACATCCGGATCGAGTAGTGGAACAACATAGCACTTATATCTTCCACCGAGAGTACCAATAAAGTGAGGACCAACTGCATCAGATGCGCCAGTACCATCAAAGTTTCTCATACACTCAATAACAGCAGAAACATTAGAACCACAGACAATAAAGTTTGGCTGAACTCTCTGAGTTGCATTGAAGATAATCTTTGCGCCCTCAGTAATTCTAACCCAAAAGCTATCGTAGTGATCAACAACATTGACACCGTGAGGTGGAATCTTGCTCCATGTAAGTTCCGGACCTGCGGCTGCAAAGTTGACTAACTTTGTAACGATTTCAGTATCAATCTCCATTATGTTACGATTATAACATTTATTATAATCTCCATACATTATTTATTTTGTTATGGATCGGACTATATCATATTCTCATATAACTGTTACCATTAAAATGAGAACCTGCGCACTTCCATTTAATAGATTTACTTAGAACTAATATCATTCTAAAACTAACCATTTGGCTGTACTCTACTCACTTGGTTATCTCAAATCGCCTACAATAACATCTGTATTTATGTATTTCTACAAATGCGATTTTCTAGCTTTCGATAGTCTCTGAACCTTATAGTTTATATATTTTACTTCTTTCCGTAACCTGTTCTACCTTTCCAAAAACCTTGTTCAAGGTAAAAATCAAGTTCTTCTGGTTTTACAATTTTATTTACATTACCATTTGTTACGCGAACTCTTCCTGTCATTGATTTCCTATTTTTTGAACCAATCAATTCTTTTGTCTTATCTGAATGTTTTTTACCGTACATACCATTATTTTCTCCTGAAGAAAGTTTACTGTGCAATTCTTTAAGGTCATCACTTTGAGTCCAACGATTCCCATAATTTGAATTTTTTGAACCCTTTCGATTCTCACTCATTCTTAATTTTGTTTCATCTGTATGTTTATGACCTTGAAACATTGGACCACCCGGACCAGCTTCTCCGCCTTTACATATATTATAAAACTTATTACTTGTTTGAGCATAGTAAAACTTAATGTAATACATTTCCATTTCATCAAGTTCTTCTTTAGAATCACACTCACAAAGCATCTCTACTTTGAAATTTTCCTTTCCGTATAATTCAATGGCTTGTTTCAGTATTTTTCCAGAACCCAAATACTTTTCATGTAGAAATGTATCTGATTTTTTCTGACCTATGTACTTTCTACCGTCTATTAAATTTGTTGTAATGTAAATATAACCATACATAAGAAGTAAACTCCTATAAACTATCTTGGCTTCTGATTGCCATATCAGCGATACTAAACTGATAAGGTTTTCCAGAAATTCACGCAGTTTTCATAATGAATCACTTCATTATGCCACAAGTTGTTTATGGGCAATTTCTCCTGCGGCCTGTGCAGACATAACATCAAGGATTTCAGCACCGTACTGTTGCTTGAGGTCATAAGCGGCATCAAAGCCCCAGTAAGCGGCAAGTTTTCTGGACTTTGCAAAAATTGGAATTTGTGCAAGAGACATATTGATCTCTGGAACCTTCAAATCTGGAACTTGCTCATTGTTGTACTCATAAGTAGCAGTAGTACCATCAGTTGCGGTTGCACAAGTGAAAGCACCAGTAGCATAATTAATAGTACCGGCAGGAGTTCCAGGATTTAGTGGATCAACGAGGTTGCCCTGTCCGTCATCAGTATAAGTAGTTCCGTCTGGAAGAACAACATTTACAGTTCCAGGAAGAATTGGAGTAAAATCAAAGTTTACGCCGTCTGCAACTGCTTCTTCTGCAATCTCTCTGGAAGAATAATACTGATCGGAGCGTCCAGTATAAAGAGAGTTGTTAAACATTGTACCAGCGGAGGTAGCACCCTTATCAGTACCGTATGTGAAACGGAGATAAGAAATCATACCGGCCTTGGATTCAAGAGCCTGTGTGGAAACAATGTCAGGAGCAATCAGATTTGGAACAACAGCGGTCAACATATCCATGAAGTATGTCTTGCTTGGAATGTTAGCACTATTAGTTGCTTCACAAATTGTCTTAGTATTAGCAAGAGTAGTAGCAAGAGCGACTTTCTTTTCAAGATTCAGTGCCTTACCCTGTGCTTTCTGTACTCTGTCTGCTGCTGTAATGTATTTTTCAAACAGCTTCATATTTCTTTGAGTTGTCGGAGTTGAAAGAACTCTTTCAACGAGTCTATCAGACTGTGCCATATTTTATTCATCCTTTCGATTAAAATTTTTATAATCCATTTACCGTGGATTGTAGGAAAGTCATTAGCTTTTCCTGTTCCTCGGCCTCAGATTTATCATAAGAAGTATTCAAACTTTCCACAACATAAGAACCATTTGCATCAATACCACTATTTGTGATACCAAGCTGATTATATCTATCCAGCTTTTTTCTATAGGATTCTACCATTTTATCAATTTGTTTTGGATTGGTATTTTCACTTATTGAGTGATAAATACTGTCAGGGTCAATTCCATAAACACTTGATACACGGTTTATATATGACTCCTGATAGCTTCTTAAATTTTCAAAAAGCCGTGAATTAGTAGATTTCTCTTTGTTCAAATCCTCTTGGGATTCTCTAAGAGTTGTCTTTAATTCAGAAATAGTATCGTTCTTTTCGTTTAACTTTTGCTGTGCTTCAGTTAATAGATTAGAATATTCGGATACTTCGTTGTCGATAGATTTAACTTCGCTCTCGTGTTGATGTCGAATGTTTGAAATTTCTTTCTCTAAACCTGTTATTGTTGCTTTATATTGGTCTATTTGTTCGTGTAACGAAGATATGTTAGAATCTTTAACAGAAATCTCTTCATTTAGTGACTTACTCATTACAGATGCACTTTGCAAATCCTTACGCAATTTCTTATTTTCGTTCTCTAGTGATTTAATCTTTGTATCACTTTCAGTTACGAGAACCTTAGAATTTCGTTTCTGTTTGTCTAACTCTCTTGAAACACTGTTTAACTGTTTCTCTTTTTCAACAAGAGTTTTGCTAGACTTTTGTTTCGTGTCCTGAATTGACTCTTTCAATGAACTTATTTGTTTATCCTTGCTCATAAGGTCTGTTCTTGTATCACTGAGCCTTTCCTCTAGCTTTTTGTTTTGCAAATTAGACTGTCTTAAAGATTCACCTAATTGTTTAATCTTCTTGTCCTTACTTTGCAATTCAGAATCTTTCTTTTCAAGGCATTCAACATATCTAGTCTCTCTATGTTTATAGGCAGAAACCTGTTCCCTCAAACCACTAATACATTTATACAACTTTCTGTTATCTCTAATAGTCTTAGCAGAATCGCATTTCTTTGCATTTTCTGTAATGGTTTGTTTGTCATCCTTTTTAACCGCTGAGATAGTTTCTCCAACAATGAATGACTTGCATTTATCTTCAATGGATTCTATAATAGTATCCATATCGGAATCACTTAGGCCAGATGTTCTTACAACAGAACGAATAATATTTAGATCAGCAGTTGATTCAGCTTCTCTAATCTGTTGCTGTATAGATTCTAGGAAAGATTCTTTCTTTTCCCTTCTCATTGATTCAACAACTTTTTGTCTTGCTTTTTCTACTGCCGGAGTTGAAACAACATCGAAACAAGCAAAATCATAAGAGTCTTCATCAACTCTTTCGCCGTCAACAGTTTCGATAATGTCTCCTTGTCCTCTTGAAGAAACACCTAAAACACTTCCATAATCAAGAATGTTTTTAAGAACCCTTCCGTCAGGTGTGTCTAAAATATCAAATCCACCATAAATCAAACCCTTGTCTTCATCAATATCATAATCTGTCATTACGATACAAGCGTGTTTAACAAGTGGTTCAAATCTGTCTTCTGGATGGTCTAATTCACCAAACAATGTTTTATTTGCAAGTGCTTCCTTAAATAGTGGATCATCAAAGACCTTTTTCCATAACTCAATCGGGTATAGTCTACCGTTTCTTGTTGGATTTTTGAAATCAGCACAAACACCCTCAAGTCGCCCTAAACATCCTTTTTTCGGGGCTTTACTTTCATTTAGCCTCAATGAGTTCATTCTGGTTTCGATTAAAACCTGCATTTCGTATCACCCCTCTCTGTGTGGTTTTGATTTTATGTTGAACTATCTTCTTTAATTGTATCAAGAAGAAGTTTAACATCAATTTGATTTTGATTTACGGCTTCAACTAAATCCGTATAATCACCAGTATTAAAATAAGCATTTATACCCTCTGACAGTCTTCTAAGACCTATGCAGTCAACAAATTCATTTTGTCCGGCTACATCAGATTGATATATATGCTCCATTGTGATAACCCCTTGCGTTATCAGACTAGAGGCTATCTTGATATACTCGCTCACGGGCTTACCCTCGCAAGTGAGTATATTCTTGATAACCTTATGTGCTTTGTTATTCAGATTCAGATAAAATCTAACAACATCGTCATCATTTTTTACTAACTCCCTGATAACAACCTTTGGGGTTGTATTCTCTACTCTAACTTCATTCAATTCATTTGAAATATCAATACCTTCATTTTGAAGATTAAATAATATAGAGTAGCACTTATGTTTACTTGTCAGCATATTCAATATTCCTCCGTATCAAAAATGCTTTACATCGGGGATTCTTCTCCGCCGCCCATATCCATTGACGGTTCAGATGTTTCCATTCCAAAATCCTCAGAACCGAAATCTTCTCCACCAAAGCTAGGACCTTCATCAAATCCGCCCATATCTCCACCATCAAAACCACCGTGCATATCAATATCCATATTACCACCGCCAGGTGTTTTGCGGAACTTGTCTTTGCCCCTAACTTCTGAAATAATTTTACTTATATCAGATAGATTAAGGAAAGTGCCAAACAGCCAATCCGTAACTTTAAGAATTGTAACTGTATCAACTTTACCATCAAGTAAATCAAGTATATCTCTAGCTTGATTTAAACGGTTCGAGATCATTTCGTCTCTCTCCGTATCCTCTATAGTAGCAGGAGATACCATTTTTAATGTAAAATCATTTATATAATCTAAACCTTTGTCTAAAAAGTACAAATTTAATAGGGTTGTAATACCAGAAATATAGGCATTTTGTATACGCATTATTGTATGTGCGTATCTTGAACTTAATTTAGTTAAAGAAGTTCCATTACCTAAACCCTCTGGTGCATCGTAGTTTAAGTATTGTTTTGGTATTTTAAGTGCGGATAACTTCTTATTATTAAAGTAGTCAACATCAACAATATCTTTTATATTTACATCTCCACCTAAATTATTAGATGTGATTGCTCCCTTGCCATCCTTTGTTGGGACATAAACTATATTCTCTATCGGGCCGGGAGAATTATAAGATGCTACAACACCATTTTGCTTATTCAATGCCATTTTCTGTTCAATCATATTTTTGATTCTTCTTAATAATGATTCAACTTCTGGTTTTGGCATATTACCGACCTCTATTTGAAGAATTCTCACTAATGCAGATTTCGTAACTCTACTCAGCATCATACTATCTTCTAATAGTTTAACAGTTTGCGCGGCATCATAAGCATCTGCCAAAATTGATTTTCCTGTCTTTACCTTATATACACTTGTAGATCCAGTTTTACTATCGTGGAGTGCTATAAGTTCTGGATGTCTGTCAATGTTTCCTGCTAGGCAGATATGAACAAAACTTTTTCTATCATAAATATTTACATCACTTAAATCTAGTGTTTTTGTCGTTAGTGATGTATACATAGATGAAGATTGCTCTACTTCTGCATTTACCATTTTAATAAATCCAGAAGTCTTATCTCTTACCTGTAAGTCATACATAACAGCGGGGTCATCAACATATTCAACATACTCCTCTATTGGTCTTGTCGAATCTTCTTTTTTTACTCTAATTGCTGTCTGTCCGGCATGATCTGAAAATGCATCATTATAATCCGATATGTCACCTTTTCTATATAATCTTAAATATACATCACCGTATGCACAAAGAGCATAAATCCAAGTCCATGAATTTTCATTTATTCTAAGTACATCCAATAATCTGTTTGCCGCTTTTGCAATATCTGGATTTTCAGACTCAGCCCAAATAACTTTTCCTGATCTGTAATCATATTGAGTTGCATCATCAGCATACATTTCAATCGCCGCTGCAACAGTAGCATCTTTTAGCAAATCTTCAAATTGAGTATATCTTTCCTGTCTATCAGATGATAGAGTCCTAAACCTATTTATAGCCTCTACATCAACTAAAGATCCACTATCGGCAGATTTTATCTGTTTGTTAGCGAGGTCATCTTTATCGTCTGTAATAGGAACACCTTGATACTCATTATTATTAGGTATAATTTTTACTCTAAAGGCATCTTCAAATAATTGTTTCAATCCCATATCAAGTCACCTCCAAAAATAAATCAACATTACAGAACACTAGAATCATTTCAATTTTCCTTCCTTATCTCTCTGAATAAATAGAATCAGATTTATTACAAAAACCACAATGTCTATAATTGCAAGTAATCCGTAAGTTAAACCGTCAAACACAACCCCAATTCCACTCAGAACTAAAGCTGTAATTCCTAGCCATCTCTTATCAGAGATGCACCACCATAAAATAGAAAATATCAATGTAAGCATTTTTCAAAACCTCCATCTTAGAAAGAAATAATATTATCCATTCCAAAGCTATTCAATAAATCATCTAACTTATCAGATGCTATCTTTGAAGCGGATTTCATTTTTGTAGTAGCAAGCAAAGAGTCTGTCATATCATCCAAAAATTCTTGCTGTGGGTCAGCTTCCATATTTATATCTGCGGCGACAGAAAACAGTTGTCTATTGTCTACCAAATCTTGTTTATGAATAGATGCATTAAATAACGCACCCGCTAGTGAGTCTGCCATATCTTTAGAGTTATGAACAACAATTCCATTCAATATAGGGAAATTATGAACTGATTCAATTTCTAAGTCATACACTGGTATATTTTCCAACAATACAATTTTTGACTTTCTTTGTATGTGTATTTCTTTTCCTGATATTGTTTTAATTCTTTGTTTGATAGATATATTTTGAATTTCTTCAAAACTACCGTCCTCTAACATAAACTTATGTTCAGGAGTACATTTAACATAACTACCATCAGAGAAAGTCACTTCTAAAAGTGTATCTGTGTATTTTGTTATAAATATTTTATTTATCCTGTGGATTTCTATTTCTCCGGTTTCAGTTACAGTTTGAACATGATAATTTCCTATATAAGCACTATTATATAATTGTTTTATTGTTTTAGTAAATGTTCTGTTATGAACAATATCAAATAACAATATCTCTGTATCATCGGTAAAACATCCATCCGGAGGGTGATCTATTTTTCCAGTCTGAACATCTCTCTGCAACTGAATAAGTTCTGTTTCCAATAAATCAATTTGAATAAGCCCAAGTCTTCCGTCATTTAATGCCGAACGCAATGCTAAATATCCTTGTGGTGTTTTGTCAAGAGATATAATAGTAGCATCATACCCCTGTGCTATAAGCATTTGTTTCATATCTGCCGATTGGAAACCGTCAAGTGAAACTCCGACAATATTAAATCCGGACGCTTTAAGATAGTATATGAAGTTTCTTGTTTTCTCAAATGAAATTTCAGATCCTTGCGGTGCTTCAATATCTACCGAGAATATATGTTTATATGTCATTTCAGTTGACACAAATTCATATGAACCATTATACTGTTGTGTTTCTTTAAGACCAGAAACACCTACAGAAGAAATACCTGTTTTGTCTCCTGTCAATGATCCGTCAATATGAATGAATTGAGGCATATATTTTACTGCATCTGGTATCTTTTCTAGTTCAAAGAAATCTGCTATCTTCAAATCATCTTTAATTCCAATTGTTAAAATATCTGTTACAAATGGATTTTTATACCCTTTTATATAGCATTGCGAAAACATATCATAATTAAAAAATGATACAGCACCTACAACAGAGATACCTGCTAAGTCCATCAATGCTTTATTCAAATCAAGTTTGAAATAGTCTTTGAAATTTACAGGCACATCAAGTATTCTATACCCCTGTTTTATGAGTGCTTGTCTTTCTTCCTGTGATGCATTATCATCAAGCACTCTGGATTTTAATGACCTGTTTCCAACTGCAACCGGAAATGTCCTTTCATCGAATGTTCCTTTTGGTTTAATTACCCATTGCGGTTCGTCAACAATAAGCATCTTCTCATTCTTCATCTTTGCTACATAGGCTTCCAAAAAGTCATGTTCTGATCTTTTAGATGAAACCATAAACATTTTACCATACAGAACATTATTCTTTGTAAAACGAGAAGTAACACGAGTTTTTATTGTTGAATAAGCATTCATAACTGCATTTGAAGCATCAAGAGCAGATACACCTTTTATTCCGCCTTGTTTGAAGTCACACTCGTCCATGAAAGCGGCATAGATTTGTTGACCTAATGCGTGTTCACCTTTAGAACCAAATGTAATTGCAATATTGTGTGGTGGATTATACCTTAAATTCTTTCTTCCTGTGACAGTACCTCTTTCTAAAAACCAATCACTATGTATAAGGTAATCATGCATTGTTTCATATCCAACACCCTCTGCAAGTGTTAGAGTTATGTTTAGGAAAAATATTGTAATTTTATCACCAGCATTGAATCTGAAATATTCTTGTGGATCTTTCAAACACATCAACTTATAAAGTAAATAACACAAACAAATAACAGCCGTTCTAGTTTTACCTACACCAATAGCTCCTGTCAGGATTACTTCTTCATAATTTTTTGATGGATCAAATATCTCTCTATATTTCTTTCTCCAATACGGATATATAGATGTGCCATTTCTAGTAGACTTTCCCAAGTAATGTGGGTCTTCAATAAATTTATCTATTGATACAGGGATTTCTTTATAGTCTACTTCCCACAATTCCTTTAGTGTATTAGAAGCACCCTCGGTCTTAAATTCAGATAAAATTTTAAGGATAAGTTCTTTGTTCTCTGGTGACAACTTTGCAAACTCATCCTTACTTATATTCATTATTTCATCTGGTGTAAACATATAGAAAAATCCCCTCCCACTTTTTCCTTATAGTAGGAGAGAATTATATATTTTATGTTATTTTTCTTATAAAATTCATATGTTGCATATTTAATTCCAATAAAATGTTCCATGTGGAACAATTATAAAAAGAAATCACTCTCGTATTGATACGAGAGTGATCTCAAATCATTATTGATAACTTTTTATTTTTTTTTGTCAGTCTTACTTCTTACGATCCTTAAACCGGTTATAAACTGTATCAATAAAGTCGTTATAAGCGCCCTCAGCGAGTTTCAGCCTTTCTTCTGCATACTTCAAGGAGTCACTGTCACCTGTTTCCTTGAACTCGTCAATCAATGTTTTAATGTTTTCAATCTGTTCAAGCCGTTCTTTTTTTGCATCCTCTGGATAATAATACTCATAATACTCATCAGCAGATCCAAACAGGAAACCGAGAACCCGAACATCGAGTTCAGTTCCATCAGCCATCTTACGCTTTTTCATTTTTCATACCTCCTATCTTATCACACCATAAGCCCTCTTACATTTATAGTATAACATATTTTGCACAAAATGTCAAGAGGTTGTAATACAAAAAGTTCATCTTTTTTTGATGAACTTTTTGTATATTATTACTAAATTATCTCTTATATTTCAACCCACCGTATCTATCTGGTCTTTTTGGACTATACTTGTATTTATACTTTCCTTCTTTGTCATCCCACTCTTGCTTTATTCCTAGCTGATCGAATCTATCAAGAACATCTTTTTGGCTCATGTATATTTTATCTCCACCGTCAAGATTTTCAGGCTCTCCAAGGGTATCTAAAATTCTTTGCTCTAACTCATCATCAATCTCAAAACCGAACCCGTCAGATGATTTTTTCAACTCTACTGCTCTATTTGAAGCTAGTGCTTTCAGTGCATCAGAATCTCCACCGGCATATCCGAGAGAACTAAATACCAACCAAGCATCATCAATTATATTTGCCGAAGCTGTTTTTAAGAATTTCGGAACAGCAGAATTGACAGCGTTATGAATTTCATGGAAAACATCATCTGGAACAACTCTGTCTCTCATTAAATTTCTAACCATAGCCTCCTCACGGTTTGTTAGAACCCATACAAACATGATCTTGTATCCTAGTTTTTTCATTGCAATACAAATGTCAAGTGTTTCTTTTGGCTTTTTTCCAGTTATATCAAATGTAACATTTTGCAAACGCCTTAGATCATTTATAGCATCACCGTTTAAGTATAAATCTTGTTGCTCTTTTCCATACTTCTTTGTTGCAAAGTGTAGTTCTTCAACATCATCCGGATTCTTGAAATCGTAGTATCTCTTTGCTATATTTGTACTTCTACCGAGCGTTGTCTTATCACTGTTTATAGCTTTAACATATAGCTTTTTCAACTCGTCTACATCCAAAACTCTTGCTTCAAAATCCATCACCTGTTTCTGAACAAAACCCTTTCCAGAACCAGCGCCACCAGACATTATGCAACACCATCCGAATTTCGATGAAAGCTGACCGTCAAATTTTATCATTCTGTCTTCATTCAACAAAATAATCATAATATCACCCCAAAAAAATAATACATAGATTGTATTAACCAATCTATGTATATAGTATATACTTTGTATTTTTTTGTGGTTTATTTCTTATTTTTCTTATAATTTTCAACAAACTCACTGAATCCGTCTGCAAACTTAACAATGACTTCTTCCTGTGCCGCATAGATGTCTACCAGAGAATTGATGAATTCGATACGCTCTTTGTAGTTTTCTTCATTCTTATCAGTCTTGTACTCATAGTCTGCAAAACCCGTAAGGTGATTGAACAGCCCACCCTCTTCGTCACCGAGGTCATAACGTCCAGTATAAACAGTCTCACCGTCATCAATAATCTCAAACTTTGTCTTGTAATACCCACCATAGAAAGGTTTCTTATCAAGTTCCGTAAAAATGAGTTCTGCGGCCTTTACGGAAACTTTAAGAGTATTATCATCCCAATCATAGAAAGCGGGATGCTCAGACCAACAGATCAGAACATAGATCTTGGAATCTCCAATCGGGAACTGATTCATATACTTTTTAATGATTTCCTTCTGTGCGGCTTCTTCGTCAAAAATCCGCTTCTGTTCTGCTTCTTCTTCCTGTCTCTTGATTTCTTCCTGTCTCTTGATTTCTTCCTTCACACCGTTGATATACTGTTTAGCAAGTTCAACTGTATTTGCATCAGCGGCCTTCGGGAACTTTGTGATCTCTGCTTCATATTCTGCGATTTCATCAGCACCCTTTCCGGTGTGTTTGTAATAATATTTCAGATCACGAATCTTGTTTGCAAGGATCATATACTTGAAATATGGATAAAGAGGATTTTCAGTCGCAATCTTAATACGGCGAGTTCCGTCATCGTCCCAATATCTAGGCTGTTCAAAAGAGTATTCAGCAATATTCTGAATTTCAGCAAAGAAATCAGATGCCCAATGCCAGTCATAAATGATGTAAATATCATCATTGCTGATCTTTCCATTATTATCTTTTCCACCATAAACGCCGAGTTTTACAAGAGACTTCTCACCATTTACCTTGATACCGTTATAGAAAAATTTAATCGTTGTAATCGTCATTTTTATTTCCTCCTTAACTCACTCTCATCAATGCCACAATCATCTTACATATATAGTATAACATAATTATAGAGAAAAGTCAAGTAGTTTTTGAATTTTGTAGAGTAAAAAAGCACAGACTTTTACAATAAAAATCTGTGCATTATTACTATACTATTTTAAGAATCAATCATTAGGTTCAAATTCCTCATAACCCTCTGCTTCCGCCCAATCTTCCCAACCGTCATAATCATCTTCGTCAAACTCTTCGTTTTCAAGAGCTTCTTCATAAGCAGTTTCAACATCATCTCTTGTATACAGATCGCCATCATCATCTTTTGTATAAAAAGTTTCATCGGAATGTTTGTTGTAGAGATCAAGCTGATCAAAATCTTTGAATCCAAGCCATTCAGCAATAGTATCTCTTTCAAACCACAGAAAATCATTGACCTCTGTATCTGTCGGGATTTCTCCTTGATCTGCAAAATAATCATCTAACATTTGTTCAAGATAATCAACCTGTTCAGATGTTAAACTATCAATAGTATCTTTTCCACCAGACCAAGTATCCTCATAAAAATCAAATTCCCATTCTTTTCTAACTGTCATATAAATACCCCTTTCATAAAATCATTCATTGTCTACAAACATAATTCTACCGGTTGAGTAGTCTTTTACAAGTACAGATTCTTGCATAAAGGCATCACAAAGCTGTTCTGCAATTTTAATAAGTATATCTGTATCAATTCCAATAATTTCAACAGAAAGACTTTTTTCTCCGTACATTTTTCCATTCTTTGCCTTGTATCTTCCATCAAGATAATTTCCAACTGTCCACCCAATAAGTTCATTATCATCAGCAATCTTATCAATCTTCTTTTTACCGCTAAGTCTATTCTTTATGGTTTCCAATTTCTGTTTAACAAAATTGATTAGTTTATTCTGTGAAAGTCTGACAGCATTTACTTCTTGTGAAAATACAATAATACCACCTTTTTCTTTTTCAGACGGCTCGAACATAATGCCCTCAGAAAAACATCCGCCATAGGATAACATCTTATTTTCATCAAATCTAATAGATTTTTCAAGCATTCTACTTAATGAGTATGAGTTTCTTCTTTCAAACTTATTCTCAAAAATAGTAAGTCTCATAAAATACACCCTTTCATATTTTTAAGTTAAAAATATTCATTCATCTTAGACATATAGGCGGCTTGATAACTACTAGACGGATGACGAACTGCAAGCCACTCTGTTTTTAATTCAGAGAAAGCAAACTTCTTTTTTGATCTTGGTCCATAGACAAGTGCAGAGAAATATTCACCGATATTTTTATCATTTGCAATAAACTTCTCGCCAGGAGAGAAATCAAAATCTCCATTTTTATCATAGTATCCAAAATCAGTATACTTCGGTAAACTAATCAGAACTGAATCCTGATTATACTTTTTGCATAGTTTGATAGCAATATCAAAGAAATCTTCGTCACTCATATTCTTATTCTTCGGAACAAAGAAACTCTCCTCTGTCACTTCTTTTTCATTGTCTGTTCCTTTGTTTTCAATGTATCCACCTAGAATACGAATATATCCAAGATTGGCTTCTCTAATGTCCTTTGCAAGCTGATCTGTTCTTTTTGCATTTTCTTCTTCTGTCTTATCGCCCCTGCAAGCAGAAATCATCATGCACCCATTATCAATGTGTTGAATAATTCTGCCCCAGTTACTTTCATTGATTTTAGCTGAAACCATTTGAGCAATTTTGTCAGACACAGATTCAATAACATACTTAAACTTACGCCCTTTAGAATCTTCTTTCCATACAATGTTCTCATTCTTTAGCTTAATCAATTTTAATCACTCCTCATATGTATTCGGCATTATTTACCTTAAACATAGTATAACACATTATAGATTTCTTGTCAAGTGCCTATAACAAATTTAATGAAAAATTAACATTCTGTTCATACTATATTCATTATCATTATTTTATTGCTCGATTCTTTCTATTCCTGAATCTGGCATTGTTAAAACTTTCTTCAAATGGAGTTGTATATGATCTTGCATTTATCCACAATTCATTTGGATGGTCTGCATCATATCCACTTGATCTGTATTCGATGTTCGACATAAACAATGGGTATGATCCGGCTTTACCAAGCCACATTATATTATTGTTTTTGTCATATACAACTGTTACCTGTTTTTTATCAATTTTTCCATTCTTAATCTGCTTATCAAGAAATCTGCCAACAGAATTGGAATTATCGTTTCTAAATCTAGTTGGTGTTCTTTTTCTTGAAACTGCCTCATCTTTTTTCAATTTCTTATGTATAAGTGATTCATCATATTCATCCCAATATCTCTGGTCATCATCATATTTATCAAAAATAAGTTCTAAAACTTCGTCTGCAAAGTCTTCACTATGACCGAACCTTCTTACAAGTTCATCTCGAATTTGAGATGAATCCATTATCTCAGATTTCCACCTAGGATAATAGTAATCGGCTGCTGATGTTATCGAACCATTAAAATTATCTTTTTCATTAAGTCTTAGAATAGATTCTTTCTTATCAAACTTTTTATTGAGTTTGTCAATCATATTCCCCGCCCATTTAGATAGTTTAGGATCATCGTTTTTATTCCATACCTGTAAATTGTTAAGTGCTTTTGTAATCTTACCAAGACCTTTTTTCTTTGCTAGTTTTTCAAAATGAGAAATAGGTAAATCATCTACATTTTTACCATCTGGAACTTCCAATATCCCTTCGTGCTTTACCTCTATTTCTACATCCTGTTCACGCAACCTCTTAGACTTATTTCTTTTCAATGATTCACCATAAAACTTGAACGATGTGTCGGAATCAAGAGCATCTATTACAGCCTGTGTATTTCTATCATCCCAATATCCGTGTCTAACATTCCAATCAATATCTCCCAGAACACCGTATGCACCATGCCTTGCAACTATCTGTCTTTTAGATAAATCTTTATAAAAGTCTACAACATCACATACTGTTCTCAATCCAAGTTGATTGAAGTTATAGTAATCATCGTCATTTGTTTCCCAACCATCGTCACCATAAGGTCCAATATATTCCGGTTCAGAATACAATTCAATATCACCTTCATTGAGTTTAGATTCATATATTTGGTGAGATGCTACTGTGTATCTATTATTTCTCCATGCAACATCTAACAATGCAGATCCGTCATCAGACACATCTTCAATATCTACAACTTCAACTCTTTGACCGTTGAATGCCGTACACTTATATTTTTTTCCTATTTGAACATTTATAGACTTACCGTCTCTACAAACAAGAATATGGTCGTCTGGAATAAATGTTTTTCCAAACCTATCTGCAATTTCTTTTCTTTTACTTTCTTCGCTATGACCATAATGATAGTATTTAACATTATTTTCATTCATGTTTTTACTCTCATAAAAACATGGTTCGGTATCTACCTCTATATTATAAGCACCCATAAGTCTAAGTTCTTTCAATCTATGTCTCAATTCAGACTGACTTCCTGTAAACTCCATTTCCTGATCATATCGTTTCCTACCATAATCATCCATAATATCATATGTAATAGTAGCTGTTAAATTATCTACACAAGTAGATACAGGATTTTCATAAAACAATTTCATATAAATCACCTCTAACTAAAACTATGTTTTTATAATTTTTTCATATAGTCTATAATTAAATCATAATAATCATCTGACTTATTTTCATCAACCATTATCCAAAATATCTGTTCAATATCATTCTTATCGTATGGATTAAAACCTTGATCTAAAAATTTCTTTGCATCTCTTTTTGCTGAAAATCTTGTCTCGCCTGATAAGAAAGACTCATTTGCGATTTTTGAAAAATAGTCATTTTCTGCTTTTATTGTATCTTCATCTATCCCTAAATCAATCTCAATATGTCTTAAAGTATTTACAGATGACTTAGATAAAAATTTAGCTAGTTCTTCTGCACTTTCACAAGAAAAGAAAACATCTTCATCTGTTCGCGCATCAAGATTTCCGGCTTTTGCAGAATAATATTTATCCCACAGAAATTCAAGATTATCTGCGACACCTAATTCTTGCGGATCAAGTGGTTCATAAAAAGCCCACTTTGCAATGTTTAACGCCATTTCATATCTTGCTTTATAATCGTAGCCACCATATTCACTTTCAACAATATGTAATTTCATCAAAACCACCCGCTAGCTCAATTAAAATTTGACAGTTTATCATTCACTTCATCAATAAGATCATTTATATTATCGGATGTTGCCTGTGTGTCTAACGCTCTTATATCTCTTAAAACCTTATCAAAATAGGACTTACCGTATTTCTTATAAATATCTTGATACTTCTTTGACATATCGGACACAGATATGTCAGCATTATAAATAGAATCTGCTACATCTACAAGCATTCTATGTTCTTCATTTATATAATCATCATCAAGATTAGCATAGTCTCTTAAAATTACAAAAGAACTAATTAAATCATATGGTATCTTCTTTGATGCAGATTCTCTGACTATCTTTCTTCTAAAAGATTCTGTCTTGCCTTTTCTTGAATCAACATAATCGGCTAAATCAGCAAGGTCTTTTTGTTCTCCATAAATCTTCAGACCAATTTGACCGTTTCCGTCCTCATGACCTAATTTCCAGTCTAATCCTAGTTCATGAATTCCATCAATAAATAATTGCTTATCCTCAATCGCAACAGTTACAGATCTCCAATACGGATAATCTTCTAAATAGTCTTCAAATACAAATTTTATCATTTTAACACCCCATTATTTATACTTATTAAAATTAAGCATACTTGCTCTCATAATCTGTAGATATGATCTTACCGTCATCACTTAAATAAATTGATTCCCTTCCACATTCAGGGCATCTCAAAGTCATACCCTTATTTAACATTCTTACATAAGATAAAAATTTTGAATTTCTTGTCTTAAAGCCTTGCATGAAATCACAGTCTGCCTGTGCGCATTTAGCATAATACTTATACTCTAATGCATCATCACAGCTTTTGAATAGTTCATACTCACCAGTTGACTTATTCAGCTTATATGAATTTATATTGTCACCACAAGAACATCTATATCTGCCCGGATTCTTTATTGGGTCAGAAAGCCTATCTTGATACATCTTTTTACCACAAGAAACGCATTGTACCATATATGGATGTTCTGGAAGTAAGCTAGTAAAATATCTTGAGGCATCTTCATCTGCTGTTGTATCAATCTTATATCCAAAATTCCTGTATATAATGTCGCCGTTTCTATGAAAATTCGGACCATGATTCATACAGCCTTTCATTGTATGACATAACTCATGCGCAAGTGTTTCCAGAATTATCTTCTGCGCATTTTCTTCAAATTTCAAACAATTAGGATTTAGGAATACCTTATAATAATCTATCTGCCGATTATATTGACATTTTCCTAAAGCGCGTCTGTTATTGCTGTTCAGCCAATATAATTGCCGGTCAACTTTAGATTCATCGAATGGTATATCTAAATCCCAACAATCAGAAAAATCATCAATCATTTTTTCAAACATTTTCTGACATTGATTTTTCGTAAATTCCTCTTTCAAAATCATAAAGAATCAACCTTCCGAACCATAGCCGTACTTAAAGAATTCATCAACAACGCTATCTACTTGACTTATGCTATCAGTGCAATCATTCACAATATCTCTCATTTCATCAAGTGTTGGAGTAGTATCTTGCATTATGTCAATAGATACTTTTTCAAGAGTATTAAGAGCATCTTTTGTTGCTGATCTGATTTCTTCCATATCGGCTTTCCAACACTCTCTCATTTCATCAATCTCGATATATTTCCAACTCTCGAATTCATCTCTAAACTGTGTTGCAAAATCATACCCGCAATGCTTTTCTAGCACCTGATATAGTTCATCTGGATTGCTGAAATCAAGATAAAATCTTTCAGTCCTTCCATCTTTATCATATATAACATTTACAGATTCACCTAAAGAATCATATCCTGAATTGCTTTTCTCTCTCGAAAGTTTTATCATTGTATATTCCCTCTTTCTTAATCTCCTGACCCATCCGGAGTAAATATTTCAGTTACAATATCTTCAACATTGTCCGATTCATCTTCACCAGTAGTTATATCTATAAATTTTTCTGGCGAACTCTCTTTCTGTAAAATTCCATATTTGTTAAACCAAACAACATTAACTCCACAATTATCACAAAATACATTTGAAGTTTCTCCCCCACAATTTTTACAAATCATAAAGTAGTCATCTTCTTTCAAAAATTATAGTGGCGGTATTTTATAGATTTGTCTAATTGCATCTATCTGCTCTCTTGGGATAAGCTCAACATACTTACCAGAAATCTTATTAAGTTTATATGGAACAAGATATGGTTTTCCACATTGTTTGCATGAATACTGCCATGCATTTTTTATTTCATCATTCAATCTTGGAAAATTTTGCTCTGCTCCACAATTATCACAAATAACTTTGTATGGTGTATTACCAACTGTCTGTGCCTGTCGGAAATAACTAGATGCATCAACATCTGCCTTTGTGTCTATTTTATATCCCATTAAATCATATATGATCTTTGCTTTTCTATGAAACTCTTTTCCATGATTTTGACAGTCTGGCAATGTATGACAAAATTCATGAGCAATAACTTCTTTAATTACATTTACATTATCTTCGGTCAAATTAAGAAGAAATGGATTTAACTCTATGTCGAATACTTTAATCTCCCTACCAGCACCATAGGATGTTCCAACTAATACACACCTTCCAAGAGTTTTTGTGTTTACCCTATTAAACCATTTTACATTTCTATTGACAATACAATCGGTGCAAAAATCAATATCATCACTATAATCTGTAAATTCATCAAACATTTCTGTGTATATTTCTTGAACATCCTGCTTTGTAAAATCTTCTAAAATAAGTTTCATACATATCACCAAATTTATAAACTATTTTATCAAAAACCTAGTTCTCTTAATGTCATATTTCCGCCCTGTCTATCAGGTGCATTAGGACAAATTTGTTTAACATCAAAATCATCAAGAAGTTTTGTAACCTTTATTGCACCTGTTATAATCCACGGAACTGTGTCAGGATTTGGATTTGTTCTGTATTTATAAAAACCATTTACAGGCACTTTCGGAAGTCCGGCAAGAGAATGTTGAAACTTTCCACTCTTTGTAATTCCATAAGACATTGCCTCTTCTTGATAGTCAACATTGGAGACATATTCACATTCAGCCCAAATAAAATCTTTTGGGAACTCTCTTTTACCGGTTTCCTTATTTGTTCTGTAGAACTGTGGAGCAAGAGGATAATCAGCACAATGAAATCCTGGTCTGTATGCAAGACTTCCAGAACTAGTTGATTTAACTCTCATTCTACCTGTTTTAGAATATCCTGCAAATTCTCCTTCTTGTGCATCAACCCAAATACCAATAGGAGTATCAGCGTTGTTCGGATTTGCTACCATAGGAGGATACAATTTTCCGTCTCTAACTCTAAACAACTTATATCCTTTTCCGATCTTAGAATTTGAATAATTATTTTTTGATTCGCTTAATGTTTGCATATTTTCCTCCAACATAAACATATCAAATAACTTCTGCCCCATGCTCAATAATAATATCTTTTATACGATCCTTTAAGTCTTTACGACTATACCCTAGTTCTGGAATATCGTTTGCATAAAGCCCATTATAAATAGCCCTATTTGGATATCCACAATAACCAAAAGATGCAACTCTTTTACCATTATATCGTATCACATCTTTCATCCGTTCCAACACCTTATCATACTCATAGTCAAGCGTCCATAAGCCTGATTCAAAATGATATTCTGTCAAATTATATGTATCTGCATTGAAATACTTGTCTAATAGAATAAAAAGATCATCTCTTTCGTTGGACTCTCTAATTCTCAATTTCACGATCAAAACACCCCACTTTAATATGAGTTGATTTAGGAATCATACAATAAATATAGCATAATACATATTTAGATTCTTTTAATGTAAGCATATTTACATCTCAAAAGATATCAATAAGCAGAATCATCTATATCTACTAAATCTGCTCCATTAAATATAAAATTTTCAACACTTTGTCTTGTCATCTTTACAGGTCTATTAGATCTTAACCCCCTTAGTCCTAATCCACCGCGAAAATTAACAACCTTAAACTTACTACCAGATGATCCAAACCCACCGCCGACACTGTAAATATGTCCTGCTTCTGCATTTTTTATAAACTCAGTAACGGTATCTCTTATCTTCTTTTGTTGGTCTTTGTCTAAATTTTTTCTACCTACCATTCTAAAAGACCAAGGAAATGAATCATAATGTAAATTTGGAATATTTTTATCAGATTCTAATATTTGTAATTTCTTTTTCTTACTAATACATTTAGATTCATCGAAATCATCTGGCATATTGAATGATACAAGGTTTTGAATATTTTTTGCTATAGAATAAACTGACAACATTTCAAGCCAATCCTTATTTGCAAGTCTTTTCGATTCTTCATAAGACTGACAGATAAATTCATCATTATCAAACAAATCTTCAATAACCTGTTCTAATGTCGGTACAGTATCCATCTTAACCCAATAGTCAACATCTCTATTTATATAGTTCTTAATAGTTGTTCTATCGTCAACTACATATAGATTTTTCGCATCACTAATTAAACTCACGGTCTATCACCTCAAAAAATAATATCCGGATCAAAGTCATCTGGTAAATCAAATATATCCTCTAAGAAAACATCATATGCTGCCATATTTTGATCCATATAATCAGAAACATCAATGCCTTTATACGATATTGGTATAATCTTTAACTTTATATTTCCTCTGTCTTCAAATAATTCTGATCTTACTTCTACATCAGTATTTATTTGATTCATAAAGTCATTTGTCATTTCAAGTAAATTTATTGGTGGTTCAATATCTGGCAATTCTTCTAGTTTATAGCAAACCTCTTTGCAATCTTCCTTAAATTTCCAATCAATATATGCATAAAGATCTTTTCGCATTTTCCACTCGTTTTCTCGATGCTCGTCGTAAACATAAATAGCTAATACTGGATATTTTATATTCCATCCAAACAGTTGCGCGGCAGCTAGCATTCTATGAAGTCCCTCTTGACCTTTATCAGCATAATCAATAACACACATTGGAAAAGTTTCACCTGAAAGCATTGCATCTTTGTATTTTGCCGTATTCTCATTGTCTCTTGATTTCTCTAAATTACTTGCTGACTGATTAAAGATAAATTCAGCACATTCATCATAATACTCTCTCGGTGTCATTTGTATTACTTTTCCAATGCGGTTTTTGTTTCTTTTATAGTATTCAATTTCACTTGGTTTTAAGAAATCATTGTAGTAGGACATATTTGTATTGTTTATATCAAATTTTGCTTTTTCTATATTTTCTAAGATAATCAAGGTGTATCACACCTCACTTTTGAATAGAACTCTTTTTCAGCTTATGGAACATTCCATTGAATCTGCCGTTTTGAACAACAACGTAGAACGGGTCATCAACATCATCAACTAATTCAAGTCTGGTTCTTCTGTCATGATAACCGTTCTTTTCAGAAACATCATCATACACAACAGCATTTACTTTATAAGGAATGTAACCTTTATTTCCGCCGTTTGGCAAATGACCGAACTGAAAATCTCTTATAATATAGTCCCCCTCTTGAAGTATTAGTGGATCTACATTGTAATCATCAATATGATCTTCAACTTGACAGAACATTGTATAAGACTGGCCTAACTTTAGTTTATCTAAGTGTTCGCAAATTCCTTTTCTCTTTCTTCTGTTTCTAACAATGTACTGACTCATCATATTTTCGTTAGTTTGTGAAAATATATGATTTACTTCAACAACTCGATTCAGGAAATAATTCATTTTTGAATTAAGTGTTCTAGTCCATTCGTCCATTGTGGACTGTATATCAGATGGGCAATCTGGATAAAGTTCTGCAATAGAAATTGTAACATCGTGAAGAACATCAATAATTGCTTGTATACCAACTTTCAATGTGAATGGCTTTTCACCACAATCACAACATTCCCAATCCAGTAAATCTTTTGCATCATTTAGATTATGAATATAGTGTCCGTCTTCACAGCAAATCTCTAAGCAAGTATCTGAATATTCATTTAATAATTTATATAATTCATCTGCTGTTTCATGAAGTTCTTGGAAATTTTCACCGCAAGCATTTACATGAATAGTATGGATATCATTAGAGGCCATCATGAAAATAAATCCTAATGCTTCTAGGCATTCATACATATTGAATTCTTCTTCACATTCTTGACAAGTGCAGACCTCATTTCCACAATCAGCACAAACAGCTACCGAATCCTCTGATCCGATAGCGTTTCCATATACATCAAAATCCGGAGTAAAATCTATATCTAATGATGAATCATCCGTAACACCGAAATCGTCAAAATCTTGAGTAAAGATTACTTCGTTAGACCCGATACTATCAAAATTCTCTCGTATAGTCAGTTTCATTTTTAACCAACTCCTTACATCAATTTCTGCTTTATATCCTTAATAATAAGGATGCAAGTCTGCAAATCTACAGACAGATTATCTGCCGTAGTCGTATTCCTTGTGCAATCTATTTTTCCATTATTATTTACCTTACAGCCAACAGTTATTTTTGAGATATCGTTATTATAATAACGCAGACTTATTGTTAAATAATCTGACACAGAAATACTACCGCTAACTCCATTGCCATTTGGCATGAAAGAATAGCCTAATTTATTTGCGATTTCATCAAGTTCTGTCTCTATATCTAAATTATCTAAAATCTCTTCTTCATTATCCTCGGTGAGATTGTAATTATTGTGCATAAACTTTCTTCTTTTTGATCTCATTTTGAAAATCTCCCCAATCAGTTGTAATTAAGAACCTCGAATAAGGATTCTGTTATATCTGCATTTGGAGTAATACCGTGGTCATCTTGAAATTTCATGAGAGCCTTTATATACTTCTTATCGCGCTTACAAGGTATACTTTCATTCTCTGCAAGATAACCAAATCTAACTAATTTATCCTGTATCCATTTAATTCTGCCCTTCATTGGCATACTCGAAAATTGAACATACTTCATAAATTATGTGTCCTCCAAATCATAACAAATATTCTCGGCAATATACACTAGCTTTTGCATTAAAAGTTTCAACTTATCAATATAGAAAACAACTATCTTATAGCTTTCTTCCGGAACTACATCTTCACAATTTTTAATAAACACATCACAGTATCTCACAAATGATGAATAATTATTTTGCATAGTGGATAACTTTGTAAATTCATCATAAAGCAAACCTTTAATTATAGAATAGAAATAGTTATCCACTTTCTGCAAATCATTGTATATAGTATAGGCTATAAGTTGTTTCGTGAGTTCATGATACATTGAAACCAAATAACGATCACCCGTTCTCTTATACTCGACAACCAAATCTTTGTCAATAGTAAAAACGGATTCTTCTTCTTGATTAAGAAAAATCATATATCATAACCCCTTATAAATCAGAAACCTCTAACAATCAGTTCTGATTTTATATCTTTAATTGCCTTTGCAATGTCAGCTAAATCCTTATTCTTTCTAATCAAGGATTCTGCAAGAGTTAGATTATCAATTACTTTTCTAGCAGTTCCTTTAGATGTTTTTAGTCTCTTATAGGATTCATCCACAAGATCTTCCTGTTCTTCAATAATGTCCTCTTTATATTCGTCAACATCAATAGCGCAATCATACAAGGAACTAGAAAAGCCTATAATATTACTAAGTTGTTCTGCATCATCTTCATCTGCTAAGTCAGAAAGGGATTCGGCCTGTTCTGCAACATCAAGAATAGCATCATAAAGATTAGAAAGACCATCTATTAAATTATCAGGTTCGTTTTCATCTACAACAACATCATCAAATTCTTCTGCTTCCTCTTTCAACTGTCTGTTATCATATGCAGTAGAAAGCATTTTAAGAGTATTAATAGACTCGTTGATTCTATTTACAATATCATTGCTGTTAGAAACAGAAACAGAAAGATTGTCAATCAGCTTTCCTTTAGTGTCCTTAATTTTCATAATATACTTATCATTCTTAATAACCCCTTCAAGTGTTAGCTGATTCTCTGTGACCTTGAATCTTGGGTTCTCTGAATCCTTTGACACCTTTGCATTTACACCGGCACTCTTAAAAACTTTTGCGATAAACTTGTTCATAATAGTAGCATCTCCCTTATTTATTGTTAAAATTTGCAAACAATGTGTTTGTAACTGAATTTATGAAAGCGTCTTTCGCTTCTCGATATGAGTTATCATAGTTATTTGCAGACCACTCTGTATCATAACCGTCTACCTTATTGGCAACATTTTGAACTAAACCTTTTTCAAATGTGTTTTGGAGTAGTGAATCAAGATACTCCATAACCTGTTCTCTAAGGTTCAAATCATCTTCAAAGATAAGTTTCAAGGTTTTGTCACCCCTCATAATTTTCTCAACTTATTCATCCAATAGAAAATGAAATCAGTAACTTCATTTATCATGAATTTTCTATTTTCCATTCTCTGTAAATCCCTGTTAAACTTTCCGTCAACTCTATAATTTGATGAAAATTGAACAGTGAAGTCACGATTGAATGCAATAGATATATAATATTTGCCTGTATAGAATTTTGCGTACCTCTTAGATAATCTGGCATCAAGCAATGCATACTTTATCTGATACTTTTTTAATTCTGTATTGGCATCAATGTGTATCAACTGCTCTTTCTCTTTCAGCAAGATCATAATATCACCTTACCACTTTATAGAGGGTAAAATCTGTGTTAAAAGATATACTGCAACACCACCGATAAACAGCCACAATAAATTTTCAAGTATTTTTGATACAACAGATGCTTTCTTTTTATCAGGTGCATTTTCAACTTCAAGAAGTTTATTTTTCAAATCCTCTTGATTTGTCTTTAGTTCGTCTTGCCCCTCTTTCACATCTGATATATCATTTTTCATATAAGACATATCGTGTGCAATGAGTTCAACAGAACTAGCTATCTTATGGATATCTTCAACTTTTTCAGATAATGTTGATATATTCTTTTCTGCCGTATTTATCCTAACATCGTGTTCTGCTAATTTTGTTCCATGCTCCGTTACCTGATCTGTTAAAGTCTTTATCATTTCTTCCATATTAAACTCCCCTTATCATAACTCTTTCTTTGAATTTTTAATGTAATTCTCTATTGTTGTTCTAAGAAATGTCCCTACATCTCCAAATTCTTTAATTATCAAATCTCTATCAATATCAGTTATCATGCTTTCAAGGGAATCGAATGTAATAGAAAATGCTTCTTTTTTATCTTCCTCTGTAAACTCTCCTGCATCCTTCTTATCATTTACAAAAGTTTGATTTGTTGTTTCAACACAAAGTTGGACTAAATAATCAACTTTGTCTATCAGATTTTTAAGGGTTTCGTTTTTTACCTGAACCTTAATTTTTTCGCAAAATTCATGGAATAACCTTGCCCCAACAACAAATAAGGATGCAATAAAAATACAAGCAATACCTGTTAAAACATTTGTTAAAATCTCTTTCATTTTTATCTTCCTTTCTTAAATTTCGTTTCTGACAGTGACCTTAAACCTAAGTGGTATTGACGGAACATCACCAAGTAATTTCAAATCAATATATCCATTCATCTGTTGTTCAACAGCTACATTCGCAAGTGCTATAGCATCGTATTCCTCTATTGATATATCATCAGGAACGCTTATATGGACTTCTGAATCCTTTGTAATGTTTGCATTTGATATCCTAAATTGTTTATCCTCTAAGTCTTTTTCAGATATAGAAACAATAAACGATGTATAATCATACTCAGGTGCAGAACCAGTAGTAACATTTTTAATAAAAGAGGCTTCAACAAAAATAGTAACCTGAAAAGAAAATCTAATCGAATCAACATATACTCTGAAAGTAACAGTGTTTATTCCTGTCATGGTGAAATCTTTTGAATTAGGTCTACACAATATCTGCCCCCTATGTGGGTTCATAACCTCTAGTGTTCCTGTAAATATGTATGTTTCAAGATCTGTATTTTGAACAACAGCAGAAACAATACAATTATCGCCTAAATCAAAATACTTTTTGCCGTCATGTAACTCAAAAACAATCTCTGGAAAATTACTTGTAAGCCCATATTGAACTTCAATCATTTTAGATGTATTCACAGGCCGTTTAACATCTATTGGATAATAAATCATTTCTATCACCACCAAAAAAGTCTATTCACAGATTAATACCAATACTTACTATTATAATAGTAAAGATATTTTGATATTTTCCGTAAATAGACTTTTTAATTTTGAAATTTTACAAATAAACCATGATTTTGTTGTCTATTATCTGTGGCTTTATATACCGGCAATGATTTTTGTTAAAACTTTCAATCAATCCAATGACTTTTAGAAATGAATCACTCTCAATTACATAACGATAACGACCATATTCTAAATCATAGAATGATGTATCTTGTACTAATTTCAACCCTGTTTCGTATTCAAAAGTTTCTTTTACACTCATTTACGAACATCTTCCTCACTATTTAGTATTTCTTTCCGCTTGTCGCCAATGTACTCAAATACACGGACTAATCCTTTTCTGCCGAGTTTTCGAGTACAAAAATCAAAGAAATCTACAGCGTCATCATAGATGTCAAATTTTCTCTTGTATTTAGGTGCATTTGTCATTTCATCGTCTGTCCAACCCATTACATAGTAATAATGAGAATTCTTATCATTTTCAAATTCTAATATCATAGTAAAATCAGCCTTTCTGGTTGGTTTTATTTCTTACTCATACTTCAATTCAATATCCTTTAGAACATTATCAATTATAGATTCGTCAAGTGCATACATTGTAAAATCAAAGTTATCACTAAAATGATCAACTATGAATTTACCATATTTACTATTGCAGATATAAGAATCATATTTTCCATTTTTATACACAGGTGTTAAATCAAAATCAGATTTATTTTCAAGCGGATCAAGCCAAGATTCATTACTAAAATAGCAATATATTTCTGAATATTTGTCCTTTGCTCCTAGTTTTCTGGAAACTGTCGAATAGTATTTCACAACCTCGTTAATATCACTGTCACTAACATTTCCTATTAAACCACTCATTGCATCATCCATTTGCATAAATATACCATTTTCATCTGCAATAGATTCGTTTATTCTTAGTTTCATAGTATTACCCTCTTTCAGTCCATATTTCTTATTATCATCTTTATTATAGTCTTTCCAATTTACAGGTAATTTTGGTTTATCTCCAAAATAGTAAATACCGTTTTTGTCTAGCCCGTCTTCATCTATATAAGATGTTTTAGATGCTATACAAGCTGTATCTTCTGATATTTTTAATTTCAATGTTATCACGCCCTTATTTTTTTTTATTAACTTTTATTCATCATTAAGTAAATCATTTATAGATGTTATTTCTGCATCATCCAAATCAGAATTAAATGATTCTTCTTCGTACCTAATCATATCATCTTCTTTGTACCCAAACCAAGTCATTTCCCACAAAGCGCAAGAAGCTATTAATGGCATATCAAAAATTTTCAATGTGTCTTCGTCAATATGTAAACCTAATAAATCATTCCACCGCATAAACATCAGACTATAATCATATCCATTACTATCTATCCAAAAAGTATCAAGTGAACCATCTTCTTCAATTTTTCTTATCACAAGTTTACCGTTTATATCCTCTGGAATTCTTTTTTCTATGTTATCTAATAAAGAATAAAATGTTTTCCTCTCAACACAGTTTTGTTTTTGAAAACGATTACTTAATTTAGTAAATAAAATTTCTTTGTCTGAATAACAGATACAATCTTTAACCGTCATAAAACCTCTCACTTGTATTCCACAGCATCTAAATTTCCATATACTTTCATAACTTCATCATAAGTCATTTGTCTATTTCTATGTGTTTCCTTATCTTCTATTACTGGATGTTTCCAACCATCTATCTTTCCGCAAATAGAACATCGTTTCATAAGAACTGCACTTCTATGAGGTCTGCCTAAAACATCTGTGTTAAATATTCCGATTATATCAGAATACCTATGTTTATGGTCGCACTTCTTTTTTGATTTCCTTTTTGATCTCTTTTTTCCCGTACTCGGAGAATCCATATCAGTTTCATCATAATAATTATCTAATTCGGATCTAGTTGTATGTTCTTCTTCAATCCAACCTTGCCGCCCAACTTTTTTATGAATATTTGATTTAGACATTGGAATTCTCCTTTCACGATAAAAGTTAAATATTCTTATGATTCTTATAGTAGGCACAATTTGATTTCCATTTCCTGTCTTTCATAATGTATCCGCAATTATGGCATTTATGCTTTTGTTTAAAACCCTCGAAGATAACTAAATACGCATGACAATTCGGACAGAAAACAACAATATCATTATACTGTCCGGCGCGTCTTGGAAAGAGTTTAGGCTTTCTCAATTTGAATCATCCTTATCTTCACCAGTACCTAACCCAAAAGAAATGAAATTATCTATACTTCCAAACTTATCCTTGATTAAACCAACAAAGTCATTCCATGTTGAATCTAGCTGCTGAATCACAAAAATAGTTAAAAATAAGAAATTTATAATTGGCAACATAGAAAAAGAAATAAACGCCATTTTCCATTTTTTGTAGAATCCTTTTTTGTCTAATTCTGATTCGATATATGGATCACAAAGTTCTTTCAGTCTAGGAATGAAGAAAGTATTTGTAAAGTACAGACAACCAAAAACAGATAAAATGTATAAACAAAAAACGGAAATAAAAATAGGTTTCATAACTCCTCCAAAAAGCATATCAATCAACTATGATACTATTTATTTGAACTAAACCTTTATCCCTATCATACACAAATGAATATGATCTCTTTACAGCACCTATATAACCGCAATCATTAGACCATGTATCTGTTCCTGTTATACTTGGCAACCAACGGAAAATAATTCCACCCTTTTCTTCAACTTTTTCTGAATGGTAATGTGCTAAGTGATACTCTCTATAAGTAGTCTCTCCCCAATCTTTTGGCTTTTCAATTTGCATAAGGTGAGGAAGATTTTGTTTCTTCTCGTAATAAGAATGCGCGAATCCGATCAGATTTACACCATATCTTTCATAATACCTAGGTGACGGGTCTGTATCAATTTCAACATTCTTGTAATTTCTAAACCACGCATATAAAGTGCATAAAGCATAATAATCTACTTGCCTACTATGATTACTTGCTATGTAAAATGTTTTTACTGGTGCTAACTTACTAAGTGCATCAATAGCTTTAACTAACATATTGATTCCGGTAACATATAATTGTTGCCACTTCATATCTGTATCTTGTGGAGTTCCACCTGTTGTCGCTCCGGAAATGCCGTCAGAGTTAAAAAAGTCATTTGTCCACACAAACAGTATTTTTTCAACCTTACCTTGATACTGCTTTATATTGTTAAATTCTTTTTCAATAACAGAAAAGAATCTCTTTTCAGCTAATTTACTATCTAGGAATTCACCTGTTTCTTGTTCCGTACAGAATTTTCCGAGATGCAAGTCTGCTATATTTATCTCGTATAAATATTTAGCATCCTTATGTGGTTTACCTACTTCGAGTGGTACAAATTTATTCTGCCAAGAGTCGAAATTAGATTTTATCTTTTCTAGTGAGACAGAATTTGTTCTAGGTTTTACACAAATTTTAGACTGGTACAGATTAAGAATTGTACCACCTTTTTTCTGTTGCTGATAGAAATTACTCTTGCATGAAATTACTTCCCATAGGTCTTTATCCATGCCGTGTGCTTTTAGAATTTTTTCGGGAGTAATTTGTTCTGACTCTGTGAGTGCAATAATTCTTTCAAACATTGTACTTCCATCAGCCTTATATTCAACAGACTTTGTAATCGGTTTATCCAGACTGATATCAAATGCAGAACTATCTATGCAACCAGAATTTTCTGAAATAGATGAATATGTTGGATAATTAGAATAATCCCTATCAGGATCATAACGACGAACACGAGATCTTATACATTCTCTGTTCAAATCAGGAAACTGACTTTGCAAATAATCAAACAATTCATGCCTATCTGTATATTCATTATAAGCATCTTTCAAAACATCAAAGAAATCCAATGAAATCAACCCCCTGTGTCAATAACATATATCTCATATAGTTGTGTATTCTTTGTTTTTTAACTAAACAAAACACATAAAACTAAAAAAGACAGCTAATTCAAAGTGTGACGGACTTCAAATTAGCTGTCTAACTGGCAACGATACCTTGTTACTCATTATTCAATTTTCACAAGGCCGTCACCCTTGAATATGTTATTATTATAACACAGAATGTATTAAATGTCAAGAGATTTCCTATATGTTTATATGTTTTAATTATTTATTTTTCTTTACGGTTGTTACACTACCATTACGACGCTTCACTTTGTATGTGTTAAGTTCTTTTCTGATTGAGTACAGCTTATCCTTAATTTGTGAAGCCTTTGTATATCCGTACTTTGCGTATTTTTCAAGTGTCTCTTCCATTGTGTGATTAACATAAAAATCAAGGAACTCAGAGTACAGTTCTTTCGGGAGCATAGACTGTTTCCCTGTATGCTTTACATTTTTGCCATTATCACTCTTGTCAAAATCAGCTTTAGCTTCTTCTGCATACTTCTGTACCGCTGTTAGTGAAATACCAAAAATCTTTCCAATTCTATAATATGTCATATCACCATTAAAATCTCTATGATTGTCAATAATGAATTTCTTCAAAATGTTTATCTGCTTTGTTGAAAACGATCTTCCATGTCTCTTAAATTTATTTACCTTAATGTCAGAGTAATCCTTTTTTTCAGGCTTAGTGCTTGCAGTATTTTCTTCTTGTTTTTCAACACCAAGAACAATCTGCTGTTCAGTCTCTTTAGTAGAATTATCAATAGATTCAGCATCACTAATGGTATCATTCATATCAGCTACAGTTGATTCAACAGATACGGCATCAGTCGAAACAGGAATGCCATTCACTGAAATATTCAAAGTAATATTAGGCAAAGTGATATTCGGAACTGTTGGAATATTCTGAATAACAGGGATAGGCTGATTATAAACAGGGTATTGCTGAATTGTTTCCTTTACTTCTGGTCTGATTACATCCGTATTCACGGCAAACTGTCTGCAAATTGCGCTGTCAATAAGTTCAAAAAGATTCTTGTTAAACCTTACAAGGCTTGTCAGAGATTTACTGTAATTGGTACTTGTGCAATACATTTTTGGAATAAGCATAATACTTGAAATGTTGATTGCACTTTCTCTGTAATCACTCTCCTTAAAAGGAATCAGATACCATTTCTTAATAGAGTCTTCATAAGACTTTGTAAAGATAGGTGCTACATGAATCATTGTTGAAGACTGGTTGCAAAGATCATTTGAAAGCACAACATACGGACGATTTTTTGTTGGAAGTGATGCACATGGATTCTGCTGAATTTTCGTAACGTCGAGGAAAAATACCATTCCTCTTTTGATCTCAAAGTCGCTCATAATTTCCTCCTTTTGAATTATGAAAAATGATTTTATATCCTACCATTCCTATATGACATAGTAAGCATATCGGAATGGTTGGTGACGGTATATTATTTTCAACAAGAAATTTTTTCTTAAATAGTAACTAACAGATATATAACTAAATTACAATTATTTTTTTCTTATTTACTATTAAAAGAATAAGTATGATATAATACCTAGTATAATACTATGAATAATATAAGAAGAATTTTTATTGGATAGTAAATAAATAACATATATTATGTTACATTTTGTTACCCTGTATCTGGCAAAAAATCGCATTTTTAGTGTAACAAAATGTAACACTATGACTGTATATTTTTTACTGGTTTATACTCTTTGTATATCTATTTGTATATCACTTTTTATTCTCGTAATATTGATGTGTACTTGTCATCTTATAGAAATCTGCTTCTCTAAGTGTATTGCGAATAAGATTCTTCTGTTCAACTGTTAGTCTGCCATTATTAGTTGGAATATTCGTACTCTGATTATAAGTTGTGTCACTTCCTATGAAATCAGATACTCCTAATTCTTTAGGTGTTTCTCCAAGTATGATTTTAAGAAAATTCAGAACTTCATTCCAAGCCTTAATCAAAATAATTAGTGCAATAAAACCTTTTATAATAAGGAAAATAGGGTTTTGATTATTCTTATTAAAACTATGAAAGAACAAACCTTCATAGATTACGTAACCTGTCATTCTTGCAAGGCACTTAATAAGATCTTCTTTGTTAATCTTCTTCATAACTAATACCCCCTGTTCTCCAAATTCCGTATACAAAAGATACTATTGATACAATGCAAGGGATAATCATTGCTGTATTTATAAGTCTGTCCGGTTCTGTGCTTCCGAGAAAAAATAAGAATGGAAAAAATGTAATTTCTCCTATCAGTTTACAGATACATCCAAAAACATATCCATCACGAGCTGTTTTGTTTTTGAATTTCATAACGGCCTCCATTCTTTTACCACACATTAAATAATATAATTTCTTTTATCTCTTTTTCTATTGTATTTCTTTTTATTCGGGATAACTCTAGTTGTTGGATTAAACTGTCCCCAATCTGATCTTCTTTCTCTGTCAAGTTCTTTCTTTTTCTTCTTGCTCATTTTCTCAAACGGTATAAAATTTTTCATTTTCTTTACCCCCCCCCCGTAATTCATATTACACTCTCAACTTGCAAATATAGTATAACATATATCTTGTAAAAAGTCAAGTGTTTTTCGGTAATTTGTAAAAATTCAACATTGTATACAAAACATACTGCTGTTATTCATTCGTTATTGTATACTTTACTAATTGACTTTTCTCTCTATTTACAGTATAATATAATTGTAAACTTATATTATCATGGAGGTTTTTATCATGTACGATAAGTATTATAATGTCCGCGAATTCCTTTCTAACTGTGGTTTTGTTCAGCCTGATATTAATTCGGAAACAGGAGTTCACTATGTTTACTTAATGCCGTCAGAAAAAGCACGATTTGACATCAATTTGAATGGTCGTGTTTGTAGTGCGTATTATCCTGATCTGCAATACAACAAGAAGAACATCAATGCGTATTCGACAAAAGAAACAGTTGTTTCCTTGAAATGGGAAGAAACAGATAGTCCAGAACTAATCATACAGAATTTAAAAGATTTCTTTACTAAGATTCTAACTATTCTAGGGAGAGTGTGATATGATACTAAAATACATCAACCCCGTTTTTAATGCCCCTCATATATCAACTGTTTCAGACGCATATGTCTGTAAAAATGTTGATGAAAATGGAAATCCTAAAGATGAGTGGATTTTAATGATAAACACGGATGATGAATATAACAACACTATTATAGTATTTGATGCAAAGTTTTCAGATCTCTGTGAAATGGTAAATGAACTATACGATAATGGAAAACTTGATATATCATCTAATTCTAATATTGTTGTTGAAATCTTTCCTAGAAAACTAGAAAATATGATACAATTTGATTGTGACAATGAAATTAACCTGAATGATCTTTTCAATGATTTAGGTGATGATGAAGATTTCTACAATGAGTGAATAAATAAGGAGTTTGTTATTTTATTTTAACAAACTCCTTATTTTTATACATTAAACACTATAATTTTTCAATGCCGTAATAGTTGCTGTACCACACAGACCATCCGGTGTAAGATTATTTTTCAACTGGAATGCTAATAATCCACCTAGAGTATAAATATCAAATGTTCCATTTACTCCGTCTTTATAATATGCATATTCAGTCAAATACCATTGCATCCATTTAACATCTTCTCCGGAACAACCTTCTTTCAAAAGTCTTGTAGGCTCTTTATATGGATTAGGTGTAACTGGATCATCAACAATTTTTGTATTCTTGTCTATAGCCGGATTTTTAATAAAGCCTAAGAATGTATAGGTAGTCCCTGCTCCCCAGTTTCCGTCAGAATTGTTTCTTGTAGATGTCCAGAATGGGTTTGTGCAACCGTAACCAGATTCAGATGTAACAATCGTTCCGTCTTGATTTACTTTTTCAACAACAGCAACATGACCACATCCGTCATCACTATAATGTGTCTTGCCTTTTGCCCAAACAATAACAGATCCGATTTCCGGTTTATCTAAAATTGTAAGTCCCTCTGCTTTTGCTTTATCTATAAAATCTTCTGCATTAGGTGGGTATGTTAGGAATAGCCATTTGTCTTTATTGATTATTTCATTAAATCTAGCAGCGGCAAACCCCACACAGTTGCTCAATATATTTAACCCATTTTGTAATGGATTTCCAAGTATAGCACCAACAGCATATCCACCAACAGTAGTTGTATTATAGTATGGATTACCACTTTTAGGAATTGTCAATCTAGGTCTAAATTCTTTTATAGGCTCAACCGGAGTAGGTGTCGGAGTTGGTGGTGTAGGTTGTGGTTTTGTATAGCCGTTTAACCCTTTAGCTTTTATCTGCGTGGGATAATCGACATAACAATAATCCATATCACATTGTCCACTAACACCTGGAACAGATTTTTGTCCGGTTGGATTGTTATTAGGATCAGCACCAGCAACACCAAATTGCCATATACCATATTGTCCTTTGTATGTTGGATTTTTTAAGTATTGTGCTAACCAGAAAGCATATCTGTTTCTTGTTTCTTGCGTAAGTAAATAATCTGCTAAATATTGTCCGCCATAGATACCACACCAATATCCATAACTTTCCATTTGTCTACAGAAAGTATCGGCAAGTAGATTAATCGAGTAAGCACCTTTTTGAAATGCCTTAGTTTCTTCGAGATCATAGTAAACAGGCATATCAAATTGTTTGCCTTGTATTACTTCTTTGAATGCTTTTGCTTCTTCTTTAGCCCAATCTTGAGCAGACAGTGAGCAAGTATCATCTGTAAGGGCATAAGAATACCAATAACAACCAACATGAAGTCCTGCGGCTTTAGCACCTTTATAGTGATTTTCAAACTCATCATCTTTTTGTGATGCATACCTACCGACTCCGGCACGAATGATAACAAAATCATATCCAGATTTTTTTAGTTTGTTGAAATCCACATTCTTTTGATATGTTGAGATATCAATACCTTTCATTAAAACATCTGCCATATAAATCACCCTTTCATGTAATAAAAGCAGATATAACCGTATTATATATAGTATGAAGGTTTTGATATATTTGTTATTTTTGTTGTTTATTATCATTATTGTACCTTTTTGTTAAATCAACATAAAAATCACAATAACTATTGACTTTTCTATTTGATTATGCTATAATAAAAACAGACAAAGTGCAAGGTTGTCAGTTTGAATTTGTAGTATCCACTCAATATGAGTGTTGATATATTGGAAACTCCCTGATTCTTACTTGCACTAGGAATCAAAGGGTTTCTTTTTTAAGAGGATTTACTATGAGATTAAATTTTGAAAACACATTATATGAACACGCAAATCTTAAACAAAATACAACCGGACAACCGTTTGAACTATGGTTAGACGAATTTGGTAAAGATAGAAAAGTTCAACACAATGAACCTAGATTCAAAGTTAAAGCAAATGATATCGAACTTGATTGTATCTTGCATTCAGATGATACCATAGAGATAGTAAATAATAATAAGGATATTCAAAAATTCAAATATGCGAAACAGGCTAAAGATTTTATTTATGTCTATAGAAATTTGCTGAGAATGCATTGGAATCATGATGTTGATACCGGTGATGTTGCTATCGTCATGAAAATGCTAAAATCTAAAAAAGTAACAACAGAAGATATTTTAGATATGCTGTCTAAGGTTCAAAATGATTTACTATAAAATCGAAAGGGAAGATAAAGTTTGAATAATAATAAAAATGGAATTGTTGCATTGTTGTCACTGGTGATTCTAGGTATACTTGCATTAGTTATTTTTGTATTAGTTAGATGTAGCGAGGTAATTAACCCGATACCTGTCCTTACCGAAACAACTATTGGAACTACAATTTCTACAACTTTAGAAACTGAAACAACAAACAGCAATACGATAATTTCAACAACTGTTTTAACAAAAACTGAAACAGTTTCTTCTTCTAGTAATTCAACCTCTAGCGAATCAAGTAGTACAATAACAGAAACAGTGACTTTATGCAAAACGGAACCAATAACAACAAAAGATGAAATCATATCAATTCCATATGAGATTATTGTAGTCACTGATCCACCTATTACAACTCAGAAAAAAGTAGAAACGACTGTATGCACAACCATAATACCTTATATAATTTCTCCAAGCATTACGGAATCACCTACGCTACCTAGAAGAACACTTCTTAAAGTATTTCCGAAAGGAACATACTTTTGCTATGAGAGAACAGGTGTTAAAGGTGGATCTGGCAGAACATTGATTGATTGTTCTGTCGGTGAGAATAATGGTGAAAAAGTAATAAAAGGTTCTATTGCTTGCCGATATTTGTATGATCTTTATTGTTACAATAAAAATGGAAGAACAACTGTTTACATTGAAGTTCCTGAATTTCCACAGATGGAAGGATACTATTATTTAGATGATTGTAATGGTGATTATAATATTGTTGATTTCTTTTACTATTATGCATCGAATTGTCCATTCCAATATCAAGGCGTAGTATCTAATGTATCTGTTTACATTGATAATTAAGGGGTGATTTTTATATGAGCGTAGATGAAAATTATAAGGATAATTATTCTAACTATGCACAAGAAATTGAAAGCCTTGCAGATACTTGTCCTTTTTGCGGGGAGAAACCGTCTATAACATTTGCATATGATACTATGAAAAAATTTAATGTTTCTTTACAATGTAGGAACATGATGTGTCATATCAATCCGAAATCATCATTTTATGATGGAAATTTTAAGACAGCTTGTGATATGGTTCTAAATGGCTGGAATAAGCGCGAACAGAAAGAGAATAAATTAAAGAACCTAGATTTCAAAGTATGTTCATGTTCTGACTGTATTAGTGCCGAGTTTGATGCTGATGGATGTTATTGCAAAAAATTAGGAAAACTTGTGAATGTAAAGAATATGATCGGATGTAAGTATTTTCGGTTTTAACTAATAATGAATGGAGATGTTTTATTTATGGATAAGTATTTTTTAATGTTTGGTGAGGATTTCAAGCTATACAATGAGTTGCCTGTAGACATTGATACCTTTATTGAAAGCCCTAACTATATTGGAAACTACACTAAAAATGGTGAAAGAATTTATCCTTTTTGGCGTGAACAACTTAGAAAGATGTTTAACATTAAAGATCCAAATAGATATTTTCAAATGGTAAATGCTACAGCACTTGGCACAGGAAAAACAAGAGCATCTATGATTGCTTTTTCGTATATGCTATATGTGTATATGTGTTTGAAAGATATCAATAGTTTTTTCCATTTTCGAGATACAGATGAATGTGCTTTTGCTATTGCTTCTGTTGGAAAAGACTTTGCTAAACATAGTAGAGAGGTATTATTTGAGATTATAAAAGATAGTCCTTGGTTTAACTGTCATGGAGCTATTGATTCGAGAAAAAGAGAATATATTCCGATAAACGGTTTGAAAATTGTAACTGTTTGGAAACCAGAGGATACTTACGGGCGGCAGTTTTTATGCTCTCAATTTTCATATCTTTGCGATCACTACAATGGAAAAAATACTAGTAATCTATATACAGCGATAAGGGAAAGAATCTTATCACGGGCATATTTGAATGATACTTTTTACGGAAAATACTTTGTAGATTTTGAAATGTCAAATAATAGTCTGAATATTGCCCTAGTAGATACATGGAAAAAAGCAGAACATACTTTCTGTATAACTGGTTCACAGTGGGATGTAAAACCGAAAGAGTTTTTTGATATGAATAATCCGTTTGCGATTCTTTATGACGGAACTTTAGGACATTCAAGAATCATTGATTTGACTGACACGGTTAAGATTAGTGATTATTATGGTCAGTCAACTAATCATGACGGAAAAATTAAATGTATAATCTGTCCAAGTAATTTTCGTAAATGTGCTGAGTTGGATGTAGATAAATTCTTGCTTGACATTGCAGGAATTCAGCTTAAAAGAAATGCAAATTATAACTTGCCATTGAGAGATGCTTTTAATGACTTGATGTTCGGTAAAGCAATTATGTTTGACGGTGATGATTATTACTTTGCGCTTAGAGATGATAAATCTGTCTGCGTTTATGATAAGAACACAAATAGAGAAGAATGGACTATTACGAATTTTGTTTTAGCATTTGGTAATAAGGCATCTAAATATATTCTTTCAGATCGTTGGATGTCTTTTGATAATCCGTTAAAGTCTAATCAGAAAGGAGATGAATGAGATGAGTAAGCAACCTGTAAATTTCATGACATTTCAAGATGACAAAGGTTTTCTTTGCGCTGTTCGAGTAGACTATTGTTGTGAAGAAAATGCAGAACAGATTGCAAAACAAAAACTCATGTGTGACAAAGTTAAAAAGACAGATGAATATAGGTATATGTATCATGGGTTTGGAAAAACAGTTGGCATGGATGAGTATGAAAATACTTGGTGGATCACAGAAGATTTGAAAAAGAACTCTGTTCCGGTATTCGTTTTCAGAGAGGACTAATAGATCAGAAAATGCACAAAAATTAAATATTGTTATATGTAAACAAAAATCCACTCATTTTTGAGTGGATTTTTTATTTCTAAATTTCTGGAAAACACTTGACTTTTCCTCTGAAATATGTTATACTATATATGTAAGAAAGAGGAGCAAGGAATGTGAAAGTGAGGTATTCTTATGCTGAATGTCAAAGTTGGAGATAGAGTTGTAAGGCATATCTACGGTTGGAGTGGTCATGAAATGCTTATTAAAGTAATAAGAATTACACCTACTGGATATATTGTGTGTGATAATGGAAAAAGATACAGACCTAATGGGCAAAGTAGTCACAGAACTTTCATCACAGAGTTTAATGAAGAAAAGTGATGATCTGGTAGAGACTGATTTTTGATTTGATTGAAAGTGAGGTATAAAAATGAAGAAACAATATTCTTATGAGGAAGTTTATTCTGGAAACTATGAGGTAACAACTTATATTGACGGTGTTGCAGAAGATTCTGAAATTGTTGCCGTCTGGGAACTTGGTGGATACATTGAAAGACTTGAAGACAATGGTTATGAGTTTTGCTACTCGGATGCAGAGTTCTGCCGTGTTCAGTCTGAAATCGAAAGACTTTATTCTCTTATGGAAAAAATTAAAAGAAACAGACTTTATCATAAGGATTGAAAGTTCTATAAAAATAAGTGATAATAAGTGTAAGGGGTGATACTAATGAAGTTTGAAGACTATCGTGTATGGTTAAACGAACACGATGATCTTGAAGCACAAGAGTTTAACTATTTGGATAGTATAAATATTGGAACCATTATTTGTGCTAATGTTGATAAAACCTGCGAGGAAATCATGGAAATCATTGAAGATAGATATGAAGATGATTATTTATCTAAATATCCTAATGATGAACTGCTGTTTAATAGTATCAGTCAATCTGATTTTATAGATTATATCCGTTGGCGTTATGGTATCCCGGTAACAGAAGAAACAATTTATAGGTTTGATGTTTTGAATAAGGATTAATGGTTCTATAAAAATAAGGGTGACTTTTTATAGTCACCCTTATTTTGTTATTCTTCTGAATTATTTGTTGTGTCAGGTTCTTCTGGTCTAGTCCAGTATTCTCTTTTAATCAGTTCTCCAATACTACTTAAAATAACACAAACAGTCTTATCTCTTCCGTCACCACGATAAGCTAGTTCACCGTGGAAGGCGGAAAGTGCGGCATCAAGTGTTTCATAAGAATAAACCACCTGTGTTGTATCATTTTGCATAATTACTAAATAGAACATAAAAAACATCTCCTTTTTAATTTTAACCTGTATAATCTGCTATTGTTGTGTCTGTTACCTGTCTCCACGAACCCCATGTACTACTTTGATAGCCCCTATAATACTCGTGGATTTGTCTGATCTCTGTCCCAGAAGTTTGTATTGTATACAACTTCTGCATAAGAATTGATGTTGATGCTATATATAATACCTCCAATCTAAACAGTGTATTGCTATCATTTGAATATGCTGGTCTGTGAGTACATGATTTTGCTATCGCCGCCGTAGATGTGTAGTAAGCACCTGATGTCAACAATGTATTCAAGTCTGTGCCAGATGCAAGGCTAGTGCCAAGTCCTCTGATTGCTAGATTTAATCTTGCAGGAGTTATAAGTCTAGCGGTAGTAGATGTACCAGCTCTTATTTCTGCCTCTGACATAGAAGAATATGTAGTGTTGTTGTCTGCTCCATGTGAATACCAAACCCAATAAGTACCGTCCCAAATGTAGTAAACATATCTATTCGCATATCCATAACAGGTTGTATTCGTTCCAGTTGGTGATGCCGCATTACTATAATAAATTTCAGCTTCTTCACCATTTACCGAAAGTTTTATTTTGTCAGAAGCCGTTGCAGAAAATGTATTTGTGTTAGAAAATTTAACAGCAATAATACAACCAACTGTTCTAGTCCAGTCAGAGTCAGTTATTGTTACAGCTTTTATTTGTGCATCAGCCGTAGAATCACAAGTTCCAAAAGCAATATTGTTTGCATTATATGTCTCTGAAACTTTTAACCACGGCGTCCATGTTGTGCCAGAATCCGCTGATCTTCTGATATAAAGGTCTGGTGCTGGTGCAAGTGACGCAGATACATAACTATATAAAAGTTGAGTTATGTAAGAATCGTTGGTAAGCACTTGCAACATTCCAAAAGGTGCTGTTGTGGTTATATCAGATGGAAGACCTGTCGTAGCACCAGTACCATAATAACGATATATTCCTGCTTTAACTGTTGTGCTGATATCTGTAGTTCTTCCTGATTCTATGTCAAGTTTTGTTTCATACAATTCTCTGTTTGTTGGTGCATATGGCTCAAAAGTAGGACTTATTGTATAATCTGCATCGGTACAGATCATTACACGGACTGTTTTATCAAAAGCACGACCATCAAAACTGCCGTCCGTATTATTAACCATGATTGCTATATCAAATTGAGCGCCTATATTCTGTTCGGGGATCGGTACGCCGGTTGTAATCGGCACTCCACCTGATGATGTAAGCCATGATGCAGGATTTCCGTTACGCGCATATGTATATATACCACTTTCTCCACCCTCAAAAGCAAGGACAGTGCCTTCTGTTCCTATTATATTATCAATCGTGAAGAATGAAGTTACATGAGATGTAAATGTTCCTGTAATCGTAAAACTATCGTCTGAATTTTTTGTTAAGGTTATTCCATTTTTGGTTTGAGATGTAAAATCAGAGGCATCTATCTTATTTTTTGCACCACCATTGACTTGACCAATCAATGCAGATCTGTTCTCATTCTCAGCGACAGTAAGTTCTCGATTTGTTTTAGCATAAAGTTCAAAGGTTGTAGATTTTATGTATTTATATCTTATCATTGGCTTAAATACAGTACCGGTTGAATCAACTCCTGTTCCTATAACCATTTCAATAAAAGCATTACCAGAAACAGATTGTTCTGTCAATATAGCACCTGAACCATAGTCTGGTACACTATATGACGGAGAAGTGTTTGCATAAGCAACAAGATAATATGTAGTAGAGCCACCGTTAATTGGGCATCCAGAAATCATATATTCACCTGTGCAATAATCTTGAATGTATAATAGTGAAGACCCCATGAAAAGTCTGCATCGTGAAACTGCTGTTCCGTCATTGGTTCCAGAACATGAAACTGTTCCGTCATCGTTAAGAGTAAATGTAACTCCTCTTGTTGTTCTTGTTACTCCGTCTCTGCTTGTATATCCTAAACCGTCATAATTTATTAAATTTTTTGCACCAGTATTTATTGCATAGGCTATTTCTTCTTCTTGACTGGCATCCATATCATAAAGTTCTCTGTTTGTTGGTGCATATGGCTCCCATGTAGCAGATTTTATTGTTGCTGATCTTATCATTGGCTGACACGTTTCTGAAATAGTTTGACCGCTAGCAAAATAAAAGCGTAGATGATAGGTCGTATTAGCTTCAAGAGTTCCTGTCCATGTTTGAGCAATACGAGCCACGAGAGAGCCTTGTGCTGATCCATCACCAGTTCTAAGCTGTATGCAAAAAGTGCTTGATGAATCACCGCCTGTTGCGGCAGATGATAGACCAGTTGTTATTACATACTGAGCAGTCTCTTTAGGGGTAAAAGAACCTATCATAAAAGCATTCGATGCCGCATCTGTAGCCGCAGTTGTATGCACTCCAAAAGAGCCGTCACTGTTTACTGTAAAATCGCAATTTCGTGTTGAGTAATCTGTTGCTGTAGTTTTAATTAAATTCTTTACTCCTGAATTAACAATAACATTAACTTCTTCTTGTGACGGTGGAGTAAGAGTATTACTGCCTAAAATAATGGTTCCATTAGAAATACTAGCATCTGTAATTCCATATCCTGCTAATGTATCAGGATTTGTTCCTGCTGTAACATGACCTTTTGCGTCAACTGTTACGGATTTATATGTTCCTGCTGTAACACCTGAATCTTCGTGACTAAGTGTAATTGTACCACTCGCATAACTTTTTGCAATAGGTGATGTGACTGCAACTTTAGAAAAAGCATTTCTTGTCGTAACAGACCATCCATTAGTTTTATTTAATTTATAAACAAAAACCTGATCTCCTTGTTGAGAGTCAGTATGGGAAGAAACACTTCTATAATACTGGAATTCAACTTCTGTTGGATCAGTACCATTATTTACATATGCCATAAAAGCCATTCTAGTTTGGCTTCCTGTAGCCGGATTATTGTTAGAACTTGCCCGACAGTAAACAACCGCATTTTTATTATATACTGTAATGAAATCATTCCATGTAGAATTTCCATAAGAAAGTATTTGCATTGCTGTTGCAGATTCTTTCCAGTCGGACCAAGTTGTACCGTTATATAATCTAACATAGAAAAGACATAAATCATCATTAGGGTAAATGATTTGCATTGTTTGATCATTATAGTTATACACATCCATTTTGAATGCTGTTGTTATATCTGTAGGTTTGTTTAAGATAGTTGTTACCCTAGAAGTTGGACATAGATAATTTCCGACATTTATAGTGCCGTTGAAATCGTTAAGATCAGAACCTTGTGGAATATACCTATATAATCCAGTATTTTCTACAGTTGCATTTTCTGGATAGCCATGCAAGAATCTGTTATTATCAAATGCTGTGCAATCGACTAATTTTATTGATGCTGTTTCACCTACATAATAAGCAGTCGGGTTTCCAATAGCTTTGCAACTAATGAGTGTCATTCTATTGTTTAATCCGTCAACATAAAATCCTGTTTCGTTTCCTGCACGATTATTTAGTTCTGCTATACAATTATAACAAATCATTTGAGTGAATTTTCCACCCTCGGCTTCTTCAACATCACCAGTACACATAAATCCGGTATAATTTTTTCTGCTGTATACATTATAGCAAGAACAATGTGCGCCACTAGAAGGTGTTAAACCAGCTTTTCCATTATACTCGAATAAACCACCAATAACAGTTGTTTCTGCGTGTCTGTGATCTGAATAACCATCATCTGTATTATCGTGCGACCAGCAATCAATTAGAGTTGCAGTATAATGTTTTGAAAATGCTTCGCCCGTATTTGTTACATCAGCATTAAATCCGTCACCGTTTGTGCCATTACTGCATGAAGATGCTTCACATCTAAGGAAATAAGCATTGAGTGTATTATCCCAAGTTATAGATCCCCATCCATAAACATTAGTCGCACAGCAATCAATAGCCTCTGCATTACATAAATTTTTTAAGTTTAGAGACATATATTTGCATTTTATACCACTTAGTCTGATAGATGTGCTTCTGTCAGCACCACTAAATAAATCATTTCCTGTTCCGAAACAAATGGGATTGGATTGTGAGGGTTCTGTCGGTGAAGTAAAATAAAGTGTATTGGAATCCAAGTACCATTTATAAATACTACTGCTTTTAATTTCTGCTATGGCATCCGTTAAATTATCAGCATAACATTTTTCAATTCTTGTATCCTCTAATCTACAATTCTTTCCTCTTTGAACTGGAAGTCTCTCGGACTCTGATATTTGTGTTTCTATATCAGGAGTTCCGTCTTGATATATCCAAATATTATTACTTGAAATTGTCTGGCTTATTGTTGCACTATATACACCGTCAGACAATGTTGCACTATTTGTTAGTACACAATTTGGATCATAAAAAACAGGTCTATATGCTCTATCATAACTTATAATGTCAATATGTTTTCCGTGTGCCGGTGATAAATCAATTTGCTGATAGTAAGAACCGCCATCAAGAATGATTCTAGTACAGCCCTCAGACAGAGCCTTTGAAACAGTCTTGAAAGCAAAGTCCATTGTCGATCCACCGTTAGTATCTGAACCATTTGGAGAAACATATCCAGTTTGATTTATAAGTTCTTCTGAAATTTCAAATCCAATTATTTCTAATTCGGAATAGGATAAAAAGAAATAAGGTCCTGAAATTGGTAGTGTTGCCGTGTATGTTCCGTCCTGATTTTGTTCCCAAATATCCCAACTCTCTTTGTAATAAGATGTTACAATATTATTTTCGTCACAAAATCCGAAACATCTTCCGCTAGTGGATCTATGATCTGCAACTGTAAACTTTAATTTTTTATTTATTTGTCTTGCACCTAGGTAGAAAGCATTTTCCAAATATTGAGAAGATGAATCAGCATCCATATGCTGTGTCCAGTCATCTCCTTCTGTGATACCGCTGATATAATATCCGGTTGTTATAGGCATTTCTACATCATTATAAATTTCTTTTGATAGATTTTTAAGGGCATACTCAATATGTTCTATATCACCAGAAACACCTTCTATTGCTGATTGAACAATCTCACCAGTTACCAGTTTTTCACTACCCTCACCACTCGGATAATACTGATCTGCAATATCTTCGTAAGCACCAGTTTTCATATCAGAAAATCTTTTATGAATCCTAGCGAAAGATGTTTTAATGTCATCACCTGAATCTATATTTGGGCTTGTAGTTAAATTATCATTAAATTCAACATTTAATCCCTTAATTTTTGCACTTACATCTGGCATGATTTAATATCACCCCTAACTTTAAATATCATTTTTATAAAGTGCAGTTTAATATGAGAGAAGTTAAATCAAGATTTCCATTTGTAGGAGTTATTGTTGTGGTTGTACCAGAACTATTTGTGTAATCAAGTCCTGTAACAATTCCAGTTAAATCGACTTGTCCTGTAGTCTGATTTGCACTTACGGCTGTTCCACCGTTTACGGAAACCGATTTTGCAACCCCTGAAATAGAAGCAACATTATTTGTTACAATACTTGAACCATTTATTTGAACATCCGTAACAACATCGGTTGCTTTTGCATATCCGGCATTATATAGAGTTCTTCCTGTAATAAGGTTTGTGTCTGTAGATGTTATGGCAGTAGGTGTTGAATTATCTGTAACATCTTTTAATGCTGCATCTCCGAGATCAGTGACCTGTGTATGGTCGATGCTAATGTCACCGAAAGTTGCTGAAACATTACCATTTGTTTGTGATAAGGATGTAATTGTCTTTGATGCAGAACCAGTTCCTATTGTTCCACCATCAAGAGCATTTATAGCATTTGTAACTGTTGCAACTGTAGCACCTTTGTTTGTTGATGCATCGTAATTATCAGCAAACTCATATACTGCTCCGGCAGGTGTTTTGAAAACAACAGAACTTCCACCGGCACTTAAACTGTATTTTGTATCAGCGGAAAGTTCGACAACACCGGATGTAGCAGAAGAAGTTGTAATTCCAGTATTAGGAACTTTTATATCATTTCCTGTTCCGTCAACTGTAATTGTTGCAATCGTTGTTCCTGTTGATTGTGTACCACTAACTGAAACTATTGATTTACTATCTGCTAAATCGTAAGCTGATTTAACTGAATTAGGCGTTGCCGCTGTTGTTGTTGATGTGGATGATGTTGAATCTGTCAATGTTGTTATACCATAAACACTTGTAGATGCAGTAGGTGTTGTTGAAGTTGTGGCTGCTCCGGAAGAAGGTGTTAAAGTTGTAACCCATGTATTATTTCCTGTTCCATATGCACCACTCAATGTATAAGTAGTATCTGTCGCATCTAAAACGCCAGTTGTTGAATCAATAGACAAATTATCTCCAACTTTAATACCACCCAAAGTATTTGCAGATGCTATATCAAGGTTTATAGCATCATTAGAATCAATAGTTATACCTGTCCCGCCTGTATATACAGGAATAACTGGATCTGAAATTTTTCCTAAAAATTCCCATGTATTATTTGTTGTCCAGATATATTCTTCAAATTTATCAGATCCTTGTGTAGATGCACTTCCGACAAACCAAACATCACCGTATTGATTTCCTGTTGAGGGTAATTCAGAAGTAGATGCTTTTATACCTTTTATTCTGAATAATGTACCTAAACTTTCTATCGCTGCATCAGTAATATAAGGTAGATTTGCCCATGTGCGAACTCCGTCACCGACTTTTGCCCATGTTTTGTTGTTCGCATCTATCTCTATGCACAATAAACCTTTAGATATTATAGTACCATCTGATTCTACTTGCGCCCATTGAGAAGTCGTTTTTGTTACATTAAGTAATTTTATATTCATTGTTGTACTCACATCAATTTCCCCTTTCAAACATTACAAAATTGATTGTATTGTATATAAATCTGATTCAATCACAATACTTTTATATGCTACAGCTTCATCATCCCATATATAAGATACTTGTGATTGTTTATCAACATATAGAATGTCCTCTTCCCCGATTGTTGGAAATTCTGCGAATGTCGAAAATACTATTTGATTTTTTACTGCGCCCCCGACTTCTTTTATTAAAAAAGTGCATTCCCATGTCTGCCTAGATATTTTTAAGATATCAGTATATACTTTATTATCACTCGAATTTGAATTGAAATAATAATAATTGGAACTATCTTCCATAGAATAATAGTATACTTTTGAATTTATTGTTATTGGTTTGTGATCTTGTATTAGTGGTTTCTGACTGTCATCAACTGTACCACCTTCAACAACATCATAGTTAGTAGAATTAAATAAATCCTCAATGGAGTTCTTTAGCGGTTCATCAGTAAACGGTAAATTTGATATCTTAGAAATCCCATCACCGACTTTAATTGCTGGAACATTTGTATCGCCTAAAATATACTTATCACTATAAACATAAAGAGATCCTTTTTCAGAAATTTCAGTTCCTTTTGTTTCCCAATTCTCAGAAGTATCATAATATATTTTTGCGCCAGATGCAATAACGGCATCTTGTAAATATTCTAGCATCAGTTGAACATTTGTTCTAACCCCATGTTCCTTATCATCATAACTAACATTAGAAGCTACAAGATCATCTTTATCCATATTAAAAGATGGTAAAGCAACATATGTTGGCATTATATCACCACCCCAATACAATTTTAACAGAGTTTTTATGTTACTATCCTTTATAGTTTATTTTTTATGTTTTTTTCTATATTGAATTTTGATTAAATCCACATATCTATCGCCTATAATATCGCTTGTGTAGAATACACAAAAATATACATAAATACATCTGTATTTTTTACATAGATATTTTCAGAAATCTATTGACATTTTCTGAAAAATATGTTATACTATAAATGTAAGTGAGAGGAACATATGAAGTATGGAGGCTTTTAGTATGGAAAGATTTACAGTTAATCAGAGTGAAGAAAAGAAAATGTTTTACATGAACTTCATCTTTTATTTCATAGGTGAATATTTCAAAATCAAAAATGAACTTGGTCGTGAAACAGAAGAACTTGAAGAACTTGGAAATGCTATCAATAACTACTCCAATACTGTAAAAGACATTATGATTTACGATCAGAGCCAGTGTGACTTCATGGATAATATGAGAAAAACCGTATGGGATGCATACGATACAGTTATCAATAACCTGTAATGTGAAAGTGAGGTAAAAAATGGGTGCAAGATCAACACATAACAGAAAACCGTCTGAGCCGTTTGGTAGAGACTATGATGATGTTCTCAAAAGAGCAAAGGCTTGGTTTTCCAAGTATGGTTACAGAGCATTTATGATCACAAAGTACATCAATACTTATAGCACATTTTCTGTGCGCAGTTGCTTTAAGAATCCAGATGATGCTAGATTCTATGTTAAAGACGGAAGATTCTGGCGTGAAACGAATGAAGAAGAAGCTATCAAGTTTAGCATCTTCTAATATGTTGATACTTAAATAAGATTAGTGCATGATTGAAAGTGAGATAAAAATATGAGAAAAGATGATTATGCTGTTATTACTAATTTGACATCCAATTCAAATCCTTTTGTACCTGATGAAAGGATGAGAGAAAGACTTAAAAAGGAACTTGTGCGGAAAGCACTTGATCAAGGAGTTTCGATTGAAGAAATTGAAGAAATGTATAATGTTACATTTGTAAAGATTCCAAAAACAAATGAAAATAAGCACTCTTATTCCGAAACAAAATATTATGGAAATGAGTGTAAGGTAACTATCACAGTTATTGAGTATGAAAAGTGAGGTTATTATGACTTCTGATAATGAACTTAGGATTATGTATTTCCTTAGAAAGAATCCTTTTCTGTTTGGGGAAAAGGTACTTTCTAATGAAAGCCTTGTTTCCTTATACACAGAATGCGTAGAAATGCTTCCGATTTTTGAATCCGAGGAACGGGATACTAGTGTTCTTACAAAAAGAATCAGCAGTTTGCGAGAGGAAATTTTTTTCAGACTGTCTCTTGCCGAAACTGTAAGAACAGAATGAATGTTAGCATAGTAAATTTTGAAAGTGAGGTATTTTAATTATGAAAAACATTACTATTGAAGATATTGGAATCAAGAAGGAAATTGAACTTGCCGCAGATATCATAGCAAACCATTACAAGAGACTGATTGCTGTTATTTTCATTGACAGCAATGATGTAACATATAAGGTTGTTGTTGATGGTGATACTAAACTCACTGTCAGCAATGTTAATGATGCTCTTGATTATTTTCACAGCATTTATTTGAGACAGATGTAAATTTGAATATTTTGTGAGGGGTGAGGTGTAACACATGAATACAAATCCAATTTATATCATCAATGAACAGTATTCTGATAGTTGGAACGACAATCATTTATGTGAAAGAATGCTTACCGATTCCGGATATTTTGTAAACCTTGATGATGCTCTTGCAAAAGCACAAGAATTTGTATCTAAGGCGTATAAAAAGTATTTTGATCAGTACGAAAAAAGATATCGTGATATTGGATATATTACTCCGCCTAAATTTGAAGAAATTGATAATGGCTTCCGCGCTACAAGTTGGGATGTTGAAACTATTTATCAGTGTGTTGTTGAATGTATTTGCCAGAACAATGATGGGAGGTGATTAAAAATGACAGATGAAACATTCACTATTTCTAAACATGACCTTATTGATATTCTTACCAAATCTGGAATTTTTCACTCTAACGGAATCGAGATTGTTCTTTCAAGAGACGGTCTTAAGGGTGTTCTTTCTGGGATGATGGTTGAACTTGAAAACTCTTATTCACGCGCCGATTACTATAAATCAAGACTTAGAGATAAGGATTATGACTAGAATCTCTTATTGATAAATATGAAACATTAAAATAAAACCACCTAAGTACATAAATCATACTGTACTTAGGTGGTTTTTTGTACTTATAGAACATGAATCATTTTTAATATTGTTCCATGTGGAACAATTTTTAATGCAGTTCTTAAATTCTTATATAATCACATACGAATTCCATTAGTTGATTCCATATTGAACGATGAATGATACATTTATGAATGTTTATAATGTTTAACACATCTTTGAATACTAAATAATTCTTTATTCACCAATCGCTATTATTTTTGCGGTTTTTTCTATAAAATATGATTCACAAGCCATGAGAATAAATCCGTTTGATGTTACACCTATCACATGACCTTTAGAATTATCAGCAGTTCCGTCCGCTATATAATTTCTATTGTATCCTTGGTCTTGAAAATAAACTGCACTCGGAGTTGTTCCGTCGATGCACCACATAACAGAAAATGTGTTTAAATTATTTACATCATCGTATAACCACACACCTACTATTTTCGGAGAAAATCCAACTTCCAATGTTTTAGTCCCTAAACGACTTGACGGCATAACAGTAGTACCTATATAGGTATTAGAAGGTATTGAGACACCATAACCAGAACAAAGTTTAGTTACAGCAGATGTTAAATCTGTATCTGTACTACCAGTTGCAGTATTAGATGCATTTATTAGAGATATTATCTTTTCACGCAAAGTCATTACAGTCCACTCCCTACTAATGTATTTATACCTAATAATTCATTTGCTAACTGACTTACATCAACTCCTGTAGTGGAATTATTTACATAAATTTTTCCATCCCAATCAATAGCAAATGCATTTGATCTGTTTTGGTTAGAAGTACCATTACCAATAATGAAAGCCATTTCAGTATTTAAATCGCCTTGTGCAATGTTATATTTACCTTGAACGTGCTGATCATTAGCAGTAGCTATTGTACGATGACCTTCAGCATGAGAATTACTTCCAGAGGCTTCTGTTCTTTCGCCCTCTGCATGAGAATACAAGCCAGAAGCAGTTGTATAATACCCCTCTACATGGGAATTACTTCCAGATGCTACTGTGTTAGCACCCTCTGCATGAGAGTTACTTCCTGAAGCAGTTGTATGATACCCTTCTGCATGAGAATTATTACCAGATGCAATGCTGTCCCCTCCCTCTGAATGAGAGCAATCACCAGAAGCAGTTGTTCCATTACCCTCTGCATGAGAACCTTCCGCTATTGCTTGTGTCATAATACCTTCCGCATGAGAAATAACTCCTGTTGCTTGCGTCGTGAAGCCCTCTGCATGAGAAAACGGTCCTGTTGCTTTGTTATCATTCTCAATAACCTGTCCTTGTATTTCTACTTTTCCAATGTTAAAAATTTCTGCTCCACCTTGAGCAATAACATCTTGATTATCAATCGTATATGTAGTTCCAGCAACATTTCTGCCAACGACAGTAGTTTCTACAGTTGCATTTTCTGGATAGCCGTCAAGTAAAGTTTGCTGTCCGGTAGCAGTACAATCAATCAACTTTGCATTTGCAGTTTGTCCAATATAATAAGCATTTGTATTACCTATTGACTTACAATCAATGAGTATCATTCTATTTCCATTATCTTTTACAACAAATCCTGCATAATATCCACCGCGATCATTTGATTCAGCAATACAGTTATGACAAATAAGCTGTGTATATTTTCCACCCTCTGCTTGCTCTGCTTCTCCGGCGCACATAAAACCTGAATAATTGTGTCTACTATAAACATTGTAACAAGAACAATGTTCACCGTAAGAAGGTGTTATTCCAGATTTACCGTTGTATTCAAATAATCCACCAATAATTGTACTTTCAGCATGACGATGATTTGAATACCCGTCATCACAGTTATCGTGTGACCAACAATCAATTAAAGTTGCTGAGTAATGTTTAGCAAAAGGTTCTCCTGTATTGGAAACATCTGCATTGAAACCGTCACCGTTACCATTATTATAGCATCTACTTGCTTCACATCTAAGGAATTTTGCATTTAATGTGTTACTATATCCTATCGCACCCCAACCATAAATATTGGATGCTTGACAATCTGCAAGAGAAACATCACACAAATTCTCAACATTTAATGAGATATATTTACATTTAATACCATTGATTGTTAGTGAAATACTTCTATCTCCATTTGAGAACAAACCATTTCCAGGTGAATAGCAAATTGGATTTTGTGTAGACGGTGCGCTTGGAGCAGAGAAATACAAAGTTGTTCCGTCAAGATACCATTTATATACATTTGTAGATGCATTGGTAATTTCATCTAATGCATCTTGTAAATTATCTGAACCGCATCTTTCAATTTTTGTATCTTCACATCTATCTGATTTTCCACGCTGTAAAGGCATTCTTTCATTATCTGAAATTGTTGTTTCCAAATCCGGAACATCATCTTGATAAATCCATGCATTACCACTAGGTATAGATACATCTATAGTCGCATGATAAATTCCATTTTCAAGTGTTGCACTTTCTACTAAAACACAATCTGGATCAACAAATACAGGTCTTGAATCTCTTGTAACACTTTCAATTTGAATATGTCTTCCTGTTGCTTTACTCAAATCAATAGTTTGTTCATATTTTCCACCAATCAATAAAATTCTGTCACGGCCTAATTCTAAGGCATGATTTATTGTTGCAAAAGGTGAACTAATAGATAACCCATCATTTGTATCATCGCCATTTGGAGAAATATATGCAAATTGAATTACTTTTGAACTTACTTCTGCCCAACTGATATATAGATTAGTAGGTGTAACATCAGTGTCTATATCAATAGTGTTTTCTCCGCTTCTTAATTGAAAACCTGGGAGTGTTGTTTGTGTTGTTACAAGATTATTTAACTTATACACAACAAATGCGCCAGTTGAAAGTTCTCCTGTACTTGAAACATAATCATTTCCTATTGTCTCGCCACTATAACTTTCAATAACACCATTTGAACGAGTTACAAAAGAATATCCGTCACTTGAAAAACTTGCATAATCACCTTCATACAAAGGTAAATCCAAGTAAAATGGAATGATTGTACTCTCATTTACAATTATTGAAATTTTATATCCATAAGGTTCATATGGTAATGCAGTATCTCCAACATTGAACATCATATCTTGTGTCTGCATATTAGCACAAATTCTGACATATTTTACTGCCGAAGTATCTACAGAACCCTGAAATTCCATAGGCTGACCGCTAGTAATACCACCTGTTGTTCTTCCGAGATAATTTTTATTCGCATCATATCCTGAAATATAAGTGTCATTAGTTGTTCCGGTCGGGACTACAAATGATGGAGTATAGTATTGATTTGTTACAAAATCAACAGGAATAAAACCAGTTGCTTTCATATCATTAGCATATTCTTCTGAACCATTGTAGATATTAATTCTAACATTATCAATAAGTTCTGAACATAAGTTATTTGTTTTATCTCCAACACCGTAAATAGGAACTGGATTACTTACTGACGGAGTTCCGTTTTGTTCTGTGTTTCCTTCGATCTCCCAATGAGTTACTGTTTGTTGTTTTTGAAGTGTGACTGTTAATGTAGGTACACCGGCTATATATTCATCATTTATTAATTGATTTAAGTCAATTCCTTTTTCTGAGTTATTTACATAAAGTTTTCCAGTCCAGTCAACAGCAAAAGCATTTGAACGATTATTATTATCAGTTCCGTTACCTATGATAAATGCATATTTATCATTTGCGTCTTCGATATTATATTTGCCTTGTGCGTGTTGGTTATTACTAGCAGCAATAGTGCCAAATCCTTCAGCATGAGAATTAGTGCTTGTTGCTAGTGTAGTATTACCTTCTGCATGAGCAGAAGCACCAGATGCAGTAGTTCCAGTACCTTCCGCATGAGAAGCACTACTAGATGCAATAGTGTTGGTGCCTTCTGTATGAGAAAAGTATCCTGTTGCTTGTGTTCCGAAACCTTCGGCATGGGAATTATTCCCAGATGCTACTGCGTTAGCACCTTCTGCATGAGAAAAATTACCTATTGCACTCGTACTAGCACCTTCTGCATGAGAATATAGACCTACTGCTTGATTATACTCATAATTATTAAAAATCTCTGCACCATCTTTGGCAACTACAGTCTTTCCATCAATCGTATATTCCGTGCCGGTAACATTTTTACCAACAGCATCATTTATATCAAGTTTATCATTGATCGCTGATGTGACAATTTTATTCTGTACTGGTTTTGTAGAAGTATCAGACAACTCATCATCAACACTCACTGAAATATTTATAGTCCCACTTGATGTTATCGGAGAGCCTGTTATTGTAGCACTTCCGTCAGAACTAGAAATAGCAACTCTTGTTACAGAACCAGTTCCGCCTCCACCACCGCCACCGCCACTAGATCCGTCAGAAGAAACATTACTATCATCAAATATAATATTAATATCAAATGTTGATGTAGGTGTAGTCCATAGTTCAGAAGAATAATTATCTGAATCTGTATCAACAATTCCTTTACTAGAAGTCTCAAATATTTCTATATTGCCGTCATTTATAATATCATTATGTGCTTTAATAGCATACTGATCAAACAGCGGAGTAATAGAAAAAGTAATATCTTTTGGAATATCATAAATAGCAATGGAATATGGTTCTATTTGGGAAAGTGATCTATCTTTATTTTTCAATTCATCATTTACAGTTGACATATTTATATCAAAAGATAGGTATTTAGAACCGTCTTCAGTATAAATTGATATATTTATTGTTGGAAGTTCGTGTATCATTTGTTCTGTCCAGTCACTATTTAATATTAATTGTAACATACCACAATGATTATCTGCTGTAGCAGATACAGTAATAGGATATTGAGTGGTTCTATCAATAGAACTTAATAGGGTTGTTTGTGACATTATATAAAACTCCTTTCGGCTGAGTTATACTGACAATTCTTTTTATTGGTCTTCTTTCATGTATGTAATAGTCATGCTGGATGGCTGTAAGTCAGTTCCAATGGTTAAAGTGTTATCACCTATTACAGTTGGAATTGTAACACTTGTATCTTCACTATGTAGTTCATCTGCATAATCACCAACCTTACACAGTGGTTCATTGACGAGTGTTTTCTGCGGCTCTGCCAAAACATACCATACCGTAACAGGTGTTCCAGATGAATATTGATTTGCAAGCCACGCCTTGAAGCCATCGACCGTCGTGATAGTTGTATCGTCAAGCATACGGAAGAGCATATTTTTGTTGGAGTTGCCGTTATATGCTGTATTCCCGGCTATAGGCAACGACCCCGATTTTCGCACTCCAAAATGAGAGGATACCGTTTGATCTCCTGTGCCGTCGGTGACAGGGGTGTAAAAAAGAACGGCAGTCTCATAGACCCACACCATCCAGTTCTCCGACCCGTCAAAAACGCGCTTCTTAATCCGCCGCACTGTCGGGACTTCGCCGAGGTAAACATCCGTGGTATGTTCTGCGTTGATTATCGGTAGTGTCCAATCAGAACCGACCAGCTTGCCACAGAAATCCGGCATAACTGGCGCATCAGGTGTAGGAATTATAGATTGACTATTGTTGCCCAAGATATCCCAAGAAATTAATGGATCTCCGGTACTACCAGTAAATGTTATAGGCGGAACACCTGTGATAGTTTCTTCATGCGGTGGGAAAGGTGTCGGGCTATCACCAGAGCATTCTAAAAATTCAATATTTACATTAAATTCATTTGTAGGTATACCTTGTTCCTTATCCCAAATATCACCGAATTCAATACCGTTTTTTATTAGCATATTTCTGGCACAAATAGCATTGTTGTCGAATATTGGCGTTATTCTAAGTATAAATGATATTGGAACATTTTTAATATATATCGTGACATTCAATGATTTAAGTTGTGAATATACTGGATTGTATGTTCGTATTTCTCTTTCAAAATTTTTATATTTTAATAGTTCTCCATTTGTTTCGGTGTATATTTCAAATTTTAATGCTGGTAGTTCATAAAACATCCAGGGCTTATCAATCCAATCTGATGTATCAATGGTTACATATGCCTTATTATAAGGTGCAGAAACAGATATGTCTTTATATTCATCTGATCTATTAATTGTTAAAATCACATCTACCATCCTTTCAAACTCATATAGTTCAATTCAATATAAATATAGTTTAATTTTTGTAATTATATATGGATATTATGTCGAATGATTTTGTATTTCACAAAAAAAAAAAGTAAAACCTAGTTTACTTATATGTTTAGTAAACTAGGCTTCAGTTTGTCTCAGTTTAGTTTCTGCATGACAATGGTTCTTATAAATTCCTCGAACTCTTTCTTTTGTGTAAATGTTTTTCTAGGAATTGCTATAAGCCCAAAAGAGTCAATAACATCAAGTGTAATAGACTTTTTTGAAAATTCATTCAGAGTTATTTCTATAAATCTTCCTTTTAGAAAGACGGATAAGTACAGTCGTTTTTCTGAATTTTCTTTTATTTTTGGGTTTTTGATATTTATGCGAGCTAGCAATAAATCTTTCGCATACTCCATTGTTATGTCTTTTTTCTTAAAAAACATTTACATCGCCCCTTAGAAGTATCACTCTTTAATCTTCAATTTCTTTACTTGTGTTTTGCTCTCACCGATTGCATTAAAGTATTTCTTCATTTCATGTGGAGCGTAACTTAATTCCCCGTTTTTATCATCCTCACAGTATTCAATATCAATATAATATCCCTTTAGATTAAATTTCAATGCATATTCCCATGCATCTTGCTTATTATCAAAAATCCTTGAGTATTCATATGTTCTATTCTGTTTATCATATTTACTTTCTTCTCTGGTAAACACTCCAACAAAATATTCATCTACAAAAGACAAACCCATAAATAATCACTCTCTTTCTGTTAAATCAATATAATTTTGGTACAAGGTCTTCATCAAGCCAATCAAAGAAATCTTCACTAAATGAATAGAATGTATGCCAGTCACCATACTGCGGCCTGACATAGAAAAGTCCGGAATATGGATCACGGAATTCAATATCGTATTTAGTAGTTGCGCCTAGAGATGATACTGTCATTTCCATTGCCCATTCATCTCGTCTAGGCAAATCTTTGAAAGTAACTTTTGTTGTGGGGTCATGCATTTCCTTAAAATATCTAATGATAGCTTGCTTCATTTCACTGAATGGATCATCAAGCCAATCAAAGTTTTCAGGATCTTCCCATGACTCATGAATTGAGTTAAATGTGTCTTTCATTTCATAAGGTTCATAAGTGTATTCATCATACTCATTATCTTCAAAGTAATCATCTTCATCACCGTATCCAACTGTTTCATCTGATGCAAAATCAACATAAAAACCTTTCAGATTCCATTTAAGTGCAAATTCCCATGCCGATTGTCTGTCCTTAAATGTTTGTTGTTCGACATATGCTCTGTTATATTCATTGTCAATCTGGTCTTTATCGAATACACCTACAAAGTATTTACCCCTAGTAGATTCATGAATTGTAAGTTTCATTTTTCGTTCAACTCCCTCTGACTTATTTTTGACTGTATTCATAATAAAATCATATAAAATATTTGCAGCTCTCATATAAGCAATTCCCTTTTTCTTATGTACTGTATCAGGCACATTATTATACCTAGGAACAATATCTACATTTTGACCGTTGGGCGTTATTTCAAATGTAATACTAGGTCTTTGCTCACTTGCTACAATAATCTTAGGTACAGTCGAACCACCTGTTACCTTAAAGTCATCACCTAATTTATTCATTAGCTGATTTCTAATTGTCATCATATTTGCTTGTTTTGCATATGTTTCTTTTACTTTTATCTTATGTATAACAGGTGGCAGATCAGTAATGAATGTTCTCTGTTCTCCAAATTTTTTAAGCTCAAACCCTCTGATTTTATTTTGAATCTTCGGCAATTTGTCTTGCAGTTTTCTCCAACCAACATTATACAAGTCATTTAGTTTTCTGCCCTCTAATTCAACATAGTATCTATTTTTATCCTCACCATGAAAATCTGGATGATCGGAGAATCTAATTGACCATTTGTAATTCTGTTTAATTTCATCATCCGTAAGACCGTTTGGGGGGTATATACAAAAGTCAACATATGCAGATAGACCCCTTTTAATTTTTGGGCTAGACATATCTGGATTAGCATATTTTACAAAATCATACGATCTATTTATCCTTTTTGCAAGTGGAACAATTTCATCCTTTATCTGCCTTCGTATTTCAACAACTTCTTCTTTCGGATAATTGTCACTAACTTGTATTGGTTCATCTCTTTCAATCTTTTCCTGTAGTTTGTATCTTTGTGCTTCATACGCCGAAATAATATCAATATAAAAACCTATTCCCATTTATATCATCTCCAATAATTATTTTAGTTCATTCAAAATGGACTCCTTTGTGAAATTATAATTGAGTTTCTTTGCCGCTTGTTCATATCTATACACCGACAGTCTATCATCATTCTGAATATTGTTCCCGTCCAAAAATTCTCTAATGTCACCGACAATATTATCAATATCGTTAGATGTTTCAACAATATAATCAAATGTATCATTATTCAGAATATTTTCAATTTCTGCCACTTCTGCTAAAGTTGTAAGGCTGTCAATAATATATACCTTATCACCTTTAACTGCTGTCATAGAACGGGCATCCTGAAAATAGTCCATATCAATATCTTCGGTATAAGTATCTTCTGTATAATCCATGTTTCTATTTTTAAGAAACTTGATCGCATCATTGACATTGCTGATAAGATAAGCCATGACATTTTCCATAAACTCAATAATCCTCCAAAATTATATAGTTAAACATCTTTCATAATTCCGACAATTCCGTATCTGTCTAAGAATTCTTGTACTTCATCATCGTCATATTCCCATTCTTCTGCTTCATCATAAAAGTATTGAAGCCAATCCAAACCATAGTTTTTTCTGCAATCTACATAAATAGACTTTAGACTACTCTTCAAAACATTTAATCTATCTAGCTTATTGTATAAATCTTTAAATATTCCATGCTCTGAAAATTCACTTGGTCGTTGAACAAACAAAGATCCAGTTGTTATAGGAACCTCATGTGAATAAAAACCAGATTCTTCATAGTCTCTATACTGCATATTCTTCGGTATAAAGAATAATCCTTTTAATTGAAAATTGTCAAACCAATAATCTGAATACACTTCTGCATCAGTATAACCGGAATTGAATTTTCCGTCTTCTCTTGCTAAAGAAATATCGCCGTCTAAGTCTTTAGCAACACCGTATAGATAGTTACTATCAAACAAATCAATACTCATATCTTTATGTGTATTGCTCATAGCATCAGCAATCACCCATACATCATATTTTTTATCATACAGTATTCTATACGGCTTTGGTTTATTTAATAACCAGTTTACAATATCTCCAACTAAATCAGTTGCATATGTTTCTGGTGAAATTTCTTCTAATCTCTCATTCAGATTCACGCTTTCTTTTATCGCTAGCTTAATTGATTTATGCTTGTTTTTATTTTTATATAACATAACATAAAGTCATCCTTTCTTTTGGCATACCGTTTCAATGAAAATGTTAGCTGAAATAAATATTATATTCATCACATGGGGAATTTGTACCCTCATACTTGCTGAAAACAAGTAGTGAATTTTCAACTTCTTCTCCATTGATATAGTATTTATGACCGCGACCCTCATCCCAAGATGACCACATTGGAACTTCCACACCGAATTCTGAAATCTCGTCATAGAAACCCCTGATCTCATTAGGATATAGCCACTTGCTGTACTTAGCAGCGATCTTATTCAGTTTCTTTCTCAATCCACTTGTAATTTTCATATATAAACAACTCCTTAAAAGAATACTTTCTTATTTATAGTATGAAAAACAATACTTTTTATTGAAAAGTATTATATTTAATTGTGAATGAAAAAGTCATAATCTGTCCAGTCGAAAGAAATAACCTTTCCGCTGTTGAAAACCAGCTTGAAAAAGTTGTTAAATGTCTTTACTGTTTTAATGTTATGAAACATTCTTGTACGGTTTTCAGGCACATTTACAACGAGAATATTCATCTTGTATCCTTACCTCTCTGTGCATTCAAGTTTATCACTCAAAGTCATAGTTATATTCCTTTTCCTTATAAATGATCTTGCCGTTTTCATCTCCCTTAAAGCAAACTCTATACCCATACTTTCTCTTAGGTTCAGAATCCTGATAGTATAGATTGTATGTTCTTCTGTCCACGGTATAGATTACAACGTAGATAGTCTTATTCGGTCTTTTGAGTGTTACCGGAAACCATACATATGTCTGAGGATAAACTTTTGTATAGGATGCGATGGCTCTTTGAAAATCTCCAATTTTACCGATCTTGAATCCATCAATCGTTCTATATCTAAAATCGTTATATACCTTTCTGGAAATCTGATAAACTCTACCTGTCATAATCTTTTCCATAACTAAACCTCCTTAATCACAAACCATCTTGTTTTCACTTACAAATATAGTATAACATATTTTCAGAAAAAAGTCAAGAGGTTTTGAGAAGAATATAAAAAATACCCCTACAAATTTTAACACTTGTAGGGGTATTATTTTTATGTAATATATACAAATTATGTATTGTTCGTCAACCAGTTCTCAAATGTGTCATTAGTAATACCGGAAATCTTTTCTGAGTAATATACAAGAATCAACTGTGCATCTGCGATTGTAACATCACTATCTCCGTTAGCATCGTACAGTGATCTGCTTTCAAGATACTCATTTCTTGTCTTTACTTTTGCAAGTTCTTCTTCGAGAGACTTTGTATAATCATCAATCTGCGTAACCTTACCATAATCAACTGATACTAATGTTCTTCCAAGTGTCGGGTATTTAATTGGAACAATATAGTCTTTCGTATTGATTGTGAAATTGTTTGCGGGATTAACAAGACACTTGATACCATTTTTAGTTGTAATATGTCTATTAAGTTCATTATCAAAAGTAATCTGATTATCTGGTTCAAGGATCATTTGGAAGAAATTAAAATTATTTCCGATATAACTACCGTTGTCATTATATGTGTATTTAATAATCATGTCTCGCACATCACCATCAATACTTTGGAAATAACTTGTATCTGTTCTAAAATCTTTCCAGTATTCATCGGCGTATGAATATTTCCAGTGATAGTCAGTTGCATAAAAACCAACAGAACAATTTAGCGGCTCTGAAACTTCAATCGTGTCACCACTATTCAACATCATATTGCATCTATATGTGATTTTACAAGATCCGTCCCAAGAAATATCAACGGTCTTTGTAACAGGTGCAGTTGATTCTGTTCCACTAGTAATCAACTTAGCTGGAACATTAAATGTTTCAGAATAAACTGGGCTGTCATAAATAGATCCATAAAAGGTATCACTGTAAAGTGGAACAGTTTCAAATACTGTGTCATTACTTTCAACTTTTTCACCATATTCAACAACATTGGCACAATCATAATAATGCATAACAGCAACATCGGAACTGATATTAGATCCATATTCCAACGGTGATAGCTTTACAAAATTCATATCAGATTCATTCGTTCTGAAATAAGAAAGAATTTCAGCTTCATTTCCAATACCAAGAATATACTCAATAGGAACTTTTGTGTTGTCTTTAATAGTTCCATTCAGATGTGTAGCAATATATAAATTTCTATCTTCATCCAATGCAAAAAGTGTTGCAATAGATGTGTCATGATCCTCCAACATATTCACATCGCCATTGTATGTATATGAGTATGTGTAGCAAGTAAACTCCTTAAACCTCAATGTATTCGGTTTTGTCATAAACCCACATTCACTAAGCATTGAATTCATAAGTTCATCGCCGTGAATACTTCTATCAGTCTCGTAGTCCTTATACTCACTTTCAGCATTTCCGTGAATAATAGGTAGAACAGACATCATAATTCCTCCGGCAATCATGATGTTAAGTGATCTTGCGACAGATTTTCTCATAGTTTATACCTCCTTTATTCAGCTACCATTGTAACTGTTAAATATAGTATAACACATTTTCACATAAAAGTCAAGTGTTTTGATGTTATAAAATATTAAACATATCATTTTCTTTTTTGTTTATTTCAGATATCTAGTTTGGAAAGATAGCAGGCAAACCCAACAATAGCAGAATCATTTGCATATGTAGCATCATTAGCTAAATCAAACTCATTCTGGTTACTCCAGAATCTTTTCCACTCCTCTAAAAGTTTTTCATTATCAATATCTAGTGTTCCGTATTGTGCTAACTTAGAAAGAAGAAAATCTAGTGATTCGTAGTCTTTTGGATCTTCAAAAATATTGCCAAAATAAAAAGTAAATGCCTTATCGCTCATTATCATCACCCTTTCTACTCAAATAAAAATCATAAAGATTTAGCCACTTATCTTCTAAAATATTTCCAATCGCTAAGATTCCACTTGCACACCCCGTAAGTCCATTTGTTCTAATTCTAACTAATTTTCCTTTTAGGTTTTCCCAAGAATCCACTCCTGCACAGTCAAGAATTCTGTATATAAGTTCTGATGCATGACGATAACTCTCAAAAGAGTTATCGTCATATACACCTAGAGAACTACCACCAAAAGAACACATTCCTTTGCCTAGAGAATCTGTGAATTCACAAAAAATATTAAATGTCAAAAAACCGTGTTCGATACCTAAAAAAGTATCTGTGATCTTTGCATTAACAATTTCTTCCTTACCCATTTACAGTATACTCCTTATAAAAACGATTTCTCCAATAGATGATATCAGTCGGAAATTCTTGTCGTTCTTCTTTTGTTGTCGTTTTGTAAATACTTTGCATAAAACCATAAAAGTCATTAGACAGTGCGTTATATAGAATACTTGTCTTGTCAATATAACCCTTTTTCAAAACCATATGTGCAACACCACGCATAGATTTCCAAAAGTTATAGTATGGCAATTTCACCTTTGTCATGAATCCGTTAGAATCTTCGATTACAAAACCCTCAATTACTTTACCATCGAATTCATACCCTTCTTCTGTTACAGTGTTATACCAGTCAACAAATTCAGTCCAATCAGAAATTTCAGTTGCCTTTACCTTGTGTTCAACTCCAATTTCATTGGCAATGTTTACAAGTTCATCATATTCAAACTGTCTAAAATCAAGACTATTTTTAATAATCGCTAAAAGAACTAATTTATTTTCTGGATAATCTATAATGTGTGGATCGTGTTCCATGTCAACACACTCGAATACAAATGTTACATTCAGTGTCTTACATAGTTCTTTTAACTTTTCAGTATTCTTGATTTTTGAATAAACGGCATCCTTTAACCACTCTGTATAAGGTCCATCGGGGCATGATTTTGTTGCGATAAACAAATCATCTGTATTTGGATTATAGGATACCATACCGAGGAATCCATTTTCTTTTACATAGCAAGTAATTGGGAATTTGAATTTGTGTTGAAGCATTTCAAATTTTGTTTCCGGAACCTCATTTACGCGAAACCATTTGTTAAAAGATCTTGCTAATACTTCCATTCTATCGGTGTCAATATAAAGACCTCTCGCCTTCACGGTTTGATCATTCCAAATCTTGTCATAAAAAGCATCCCGTGTAAAATTGAAAGAAGATATGTTTCCAAACTGTTTTTCCTGAATGAATTTATTTTGGCGCATCATTAGTACAGTATCAGCTACGGAATTACTGATTGTTTGAATTTCGTTAGCAATCATTACAGGAGGTTTGAAAACATCATTCTTGATCTCAATTTCATGGAAACCCTCTCTATCAAGTTCAACAATTCTAAGATGTCCACCAAATTCAACTTTACCTTCAAGGTTATATACTCTATCATTCACTCTCATAGGAACACTCTTTACATTTCTATGCCCGTGAATTTGGTACATATTATCTTTAGTCGTTTTAATCCATGTGTCAGCAATGATATCAGAATCATTATAACCACCAACACCGTGAATCATTTGCTCTGTTGACATTAAACCAAGATTATCAGGCATTGTTGCAATTCCGCCGTGTGATACGAAAACTTCTTTATCTCCATAAGTAAACCAAGCACACTGTCCTAATCTCCTATACATAGAACGGATCTGTTTTTTATCAATGTTAGCGGAATCCAACTGTTTTCTTGTCACAAGTTCAAACTCTTTAGATTTTCCAGTCTCATCATGAGAGTATGTGTATAGCCACCTCTCGTGATTTCCTTCAAGAACTAGAACATTTTTTCTTTGAACGGCATCAATAAAGAATTTTACTGTTTCCGCATTTTCAATTCCTCTGTCAATAATGTCACCGACAAAGATATAGAAATAATTGTCATTGAACCCGTCTTTGAAATACTCTATTAGAGCCGTATAACATCCGTGAACATCACCAACAAAAACAATCTTCTCATAATTAGACATATCAAATTTCTTGATCCAGATATCATTCAGTTGCTCTGGCTTTAACACTTTAATTCCAGACGGAATTTTCTGTGTTCTGAATCTTGCATACATTTTGTCAATAGCTTCTTCTGGAACTCTTTTTAGAGAAATTCTTCCTGTATTTCTTTTCTTACATTCTTCAATAGGAAGATCAGTCATGTCGATACAAAAAATTCTATATCTGTATTTTTCGCACAAATCTTTATACTTATTCATTTCTACTGTTTTAGAATTTGTGGCATCAATGACTGTAAACTCACCGTGTCTCATTCTTGTTTCAAGCAATTTATAAAGTGTATCCCAAACTTCTTTTTCATTTTTCAAACTAACTTCTTCTTCGCCGTAAATAGTTTGCTGAGAAGATTGCATTTGAAGTCTGATTTCATCTGCTGAAAGAGCATAAGGACGAAGACCGTTTGTATCAATAAATGTTGATTTTCCGCATCCAGGCGCTCCACGGAATAAAAGTAAAACTCTCATATTAAAAATCCTCCAAATAACTTCTAACTGGATTTGCACAAGTAGGACAGTTGCTATAAAACCCAAATTTATATAGAATAAACTTGTAATCTTTCTTTGTAGCTGTAAAATCACATCCACATTTCTTGCATACAAACAACTTGGGTTTCTGTTCTTTTTCTAGCAATTTTTCCGCAAGGTATTCAAGGCTACCCTCACGAATTACATTTTTCATAATCCATTTCATCTCCCTATTAAAATTCAAAGAAATAGACAACATCCATTGAAAGCCTACAGTTATACCTCTTACAAAAATAGTCTGCAAACTCATCCGCTGTAATGGCATTAAAAATAAATTCATCTGGAATTAGACTATTTTCCTTTATGTACTTCTGGTATTTTTCATTGTATAAATTTTCTATTCTTTTAGTATTACTATATACATCTGTGTCTTTGTCAATTATTGACATAAGATCCAATGTATCAAGAAACTCGTATTCTTGTTTCTGTAGCTTGTTAAAATTTACAACTGTCATACTTATATCACCTTTCAATATGTTCGACAGGATAGTGAAATGAGTTACACTGTAAAACGATATATGGGGTTGTAATATCTGTCATAAGATTATCTTTAATTTTACCTATAGCTAAGAAACCAAATTGCAAATTATCTTTTAATTCATCATCTGACATTTTGTTAAGAATCCTTGAATATTGTGTTCCTTCGATTACATCTACTGATGCAAAAACTCCATCCGGCATCACATCACAATATGCATAACCTACAACTTTGTGCATATTAAAATTATTACAGTCTTCTGGATAGCCCATTAAACAAGGGATTCTATCTAATTTAGTTGTGGCGCGTACAAAAGATTCTTTATCAGCAATTACATTAGATGATCCTATTTTATTCCCAAACTTATAGACATAACCCGATATTTTCATTCAAATTTCCTTTCTATTAGATATTATCATCACCACAAATCAAATCTTTACAAACATCATTTCCTCAACTGCTTCAATATCACTTATGCATTTACCACAGTTCCAACAAATAATGTATTTATCTGACATTTCGTTGAACTCTGACTTTCTCATTATCATATGTCCGCATTCCGGGCATATTAAAATATTATCTATTTTAACAATACCATTCTTGATATAATAGTATACAGCATCCTCATAGAAATCGCCAAAATAGCGTTTCAGAACATTGGGATAAATGTAATCATTTTTATGATAGTATTCTATGAACTCCTTCATACTTTTGCCATCAGGCAAGCTACTTTCAATCATTGTATTTTCAAGATCCTTCCATATCACCTGTGAAAAACAGAGATATCTGTTTCACCTTATGTTGTAACTCTTTTACTTCATTAGATAAATTCATAAGTTCTGTATCTTTGTTTCGTATTTGCTCATAAGCCCTTTTCAATTTATCTTTTGTTTCTTCTAATTCATTGCTTAGATATTCAATCCTGTCATCTTTCCAAGATGAACTCTCTCCGTCAACATTTCCATAATAATCCATTTTTACTGCTGTATCGACATCAATATCTGTAATGTAATCAAGAAATTCTTCTAGTAGTTCATCATCAGGGCAAAGAAATTGTGCGCAGTATTTTTCGCTGAAAGCATACCATAGTTTTTCAAGTGTTTCGTACCCAATATTCAGCTTACCCTTGCTTTCTACATAGGTTATGATCTTATTCATATCATCTGGATATGTAAATTCAGAACTTTTTTCAAATACTTTCATATGAATCACCTTCAAATAATAAAATCGTTAAACAAAAATCTCATTTTGTCAATAGTCTTATCAATATGAAAATGTCCACACAACCAACGATTATATGAACACTTTTCTTCAATGGTGTCCAACCACTCTTCTGTTGAATTATCAACTGTACTTTGTGGAATACCTGGAATAAATGCTTCTGTAGGAATATACTTCATAGGGCAAGTATGTGTAAGAATTTGATCGAACTCACACCCCCACATAGAAATTGCATTTTCTGTTTCTTTTTTAATTTCTTCACTGGGCTGTTCATCCGGAAACCATTTATACCCCATATCAAGCCTATACTGCTTATCAACAGAATATGCTCCGCCAATAACTAAAGTATCTTTTCCTCCAAAGTCATAAATCATTCCGTCAATACCAAAAAGAAGTTTTGGAAATTCATCTTCAACATATACATATCCTTGATTCCAAAATTTTCTTTTGTAAGATGGAATATTCTGCGGTCTGTCCTCATGATTACCGTGAACACAGAAAACAGTCGGATTTATCCTAGATAGTTTATATTTGAAGTTATGATCCTTTACTGAATTAGGACCATAATAATTTGCTCCGACATCACCTAGAATAACAATAGTATCATTTTCAGTAAGTTTGTTCTTTACTGAAAAATCAATAATCTTATCTGGATTTCCGTGAATATCACCAGTATAGTAAAACATTATAAATCTACCTCCATTACATGATATGAACAGGATAGTCTTCTACATTCGGGAAGTTATCACTGTCTGGTGCTACATCGAACATACCCACATAAATAATTTCATGATTACCGTATTCTCTATGTTCCTCTAAATCTTTTTCATCAACAATGGATACTTCAACATTCTCTGTAAAATAATCAAGGTTTTCCTTGTCTGTTGTATCAGGAAAATGTTTACCAAAACGAAGCCATCCATGAAGATGACTTGCTGAATACCAAAGAAGCGTGATATATTTTTTGATGATCTGAATATCTGCTTCATCAAAAAATCTACCCTCAAAAATGCACATTGTATAAATATATTCTCCAAATTCGCGCCCGTATGATGTGAAATCGTTGTCATACATAGTAATTTTAAGGTATTTCTTTTCCATCGTCTGCTCTCCTATTCCATGCTTCAATAGCTTGTTTTCTAGTTTCAAAACGGCTTGTGCTTACCATACAGGACTTACATAAAACATAGTATCTAGTAAGACCGAATCCTATGTAATCTGATCTTACCTTTATGTTTTCGTCTTTTGCACCACAGAACGGGCATGGTTTTAATTCTATAAATTTAACATCATCCCAACTAAAAAGAGTATCACAGTTATTACAAATAACTGCGTCCTCCCTTGGTATCACACTACTACAGGTTGGGCAGATATAGTTTATATATCGTTGTCTATTGCCAGTTTCATCAGCATTAGAATATTTAACTTCAAGAATTGGTTTCCTTAGATATACCATATTAAACACCTACAAATATAGTATAACACAAATCATGAAAAAAGTCAATAGTTTTTGAAAATTTGTAAAATAAAAACTCAACAAAACTATTCGCATATTTTTGTTGAGTTTACACAAACATTATTTCTTATTTTTCCATGGCCGGAAAAACCAATCTGTCCTGTTTCTTTCAATACTTAATTTTGCACTATCAAACATATCTTGAATAAAATAGTATTCATCATTTGTCAAGTAATGTATTCCGCAATGCGAACAATAAAATGCTACGGCGTGATACCTAACATCATATATCATAAAGTTATCTCGTATTTTCAAGGCATTTACATAGTCATCAAAAGTATTTATTTCTATATTTGCAATAGGAATAAATATATGCTTGAAACATTTTGACAGTTTTCTTTCATCGTAACACTTGATATGTTTAGACATTATTATTCCACCAATTCATATCTATCTGAATAGGCATCATCTGGATCAGGGAGTGTAATTGTTTTAGGTTCTAACTTATTTCTATCTTTATTTACACTAAACTTTGTCTTATCGAAAACAACAATCGTTTTCTTGGAGTATGGATGTTGACCGATAACAATATATTCAGAACCAGTTTCAGTATCAACAATAACAGTACCGTATACAATATTCTTCATATTTTCAGTATTCAGAGATACCTTAACCATAGGAATTTCATCTTTACAATACCGCGCCCACGCAATAGCAAGTGCTGTACGATAGTTGAATGCAATTTCTCCTTTGTGCATCTTAGAATATCCAGTCTTTCCAGAAATAGGGTTTGTGATTCTGAATTTCTTTTTATCAGCAGACAGAGACAAGATGTATTCACCACAACTAATAATATTTGCTTTATCTATTGTTTTCTTAATTACTCTTACATTTCTGTCTGTTGCTGATATTGAAATTGGATAGTGAAAAAGAAATTCAAGGTCAGATGCTTCAACACCTGAAACTCTGGAACAATCACTAAGCATTCTCTCAACCCAATACTCAAACTGTTTTTCTGTGTATTTAATCATTTTAAAAATACCTCCTATTATCTATAAAAGACAATTCCTTTTCGGTGTTCTTCATCAAGGCGAGAAGCAAAAATAGATCTTACCTCGTAAAGTGCTTTCAGCTTCACATCATATGGAAAAATTTTATCCTCTTTTTCCTTTTTCCACATATCAAGTAATTCAATATGTGTGTCTACAATAGTGTATGGAATATGACCTAGAGCAAAGTCTCTAGCCTGTTCATATGTCTCAAAATCCTCACATCTGCAAACCCCCATAAAATCTCTAAATGTAACTCTATAAGGTGTTTTAGCTTCTTCTGATTGGTAATATCCAATTTCTGCTGAGTGATATGCACGGTCAATATCTTGGATAACTTTTTTATAATCTTCAATTTCCAAGTCAATCAATTCAATCATCTTTACATAGTTATCTTGTTGCATAGTTATTCCTCACTTTTCATTGTAAGACTAACATCATATACTTGAATAGTAGAAATTTGATGTCTCTTACTACTCGGATAAATATATTTAGTCGT